>ERZ772881.412-NODE-412-length-49408-cov-4.756996_pt1 | contig 49408 bp, 38 predicted proteins | sample MGYA00580581_ERZ772881 | MGnify/ENA primary metagenome ERZ772881 (study PRJEB29015, sample SAMEA2737668) | human gut metagenome | biome: human gut; feature: human-associated habitat; material: faeces | place: China | collected 2012 ...
GCCCGCGCCTGCCGCTGCGGTACGCGAGGTAGAAGGCAATGAGCACGGCGTTGAAGAAGAAGACGAAGGTCATGTCCGTGATGACGGCCTTCGAGAGGTAGAAGAAGGCGATCGTCGAGCCGAAGAGGATGGCCGAGACGAGCGCTGTGCTCCTGTCGTAGAGCTTGCGCGCGAAGTAATACGTCTCGAGCACATTGAGCACGGAGAAGACCGCGGGGAAAAAGCGCGCGGCGAATTCGCTCGTGCCGAAGAGCTGGAACGATGCGATGAGCTCCCAGTAGAAGAAAATCGGCTTGTCGTACCAGTAATTGCCGTAGATGCGCGGCGAGATGAAATCACCAGAGGCCAGCATCTCCTTGGCCGTCAGGGCGTAGTTCGACTCGACGGGGTCCGTGATGGCCAGTTGGCTGTTGCCGAGCAAGACGAGCACGATGGCGGCAACGAGTGCCAGTGCGCGCTCGTGCTGCTGCGCGAGGGCAAGGATCTTATTCATGCGGCTCCCCCATCATCCCTTCTGGCCCGCGGCATCCTCTGCCAGGCAGGCCTGCGTCTCGTTCTCGATGTCGGCGAGCGTCGTCTTCGCGAGCTCCTGCTCGAGCGCGCGCTGCGCATCATGCAGGTGGCCATCGAGGATATTGTGGATGTTGCGGCCGACCGGGCAGGCCGGATTCGGATTGTCGTGGAAGTGGAAGAGCTGCTTGTGGTCGAGCGCCTCAACCGCCTGGAAGACGTCCAAGAGCGTGATCTCATCAAGTGGACGCGTGATCTTGATGCCGCCCGTACCGCGCGCGACCTTGATGAGCCCGGCCTTCTGGAGCTGGGACATCGTCTTGCGGATGATGACGGGGTTGACATTGACACTGCCCGCGAGGAAGTCGCTCGTGAGCTTGTGCTGGTCCCCGAATGCCTCGATGCAGGCAAAGATGTGGACCGCGATGGTGAAACGGCTGGAAATCTGCATAGGATACCCCTTCTCTCGCATACTGCGTTCAATCTTTAATCTTTATTTAGTATAGCAGGATTCTCCGACCTGTCAATTCATCTGCTACATCAAAGCTTCAGGGCTGGCGGACGGACGCGGTGGCATCGGCCAACGGGAAGCGGTCGAGCGCGAAGAAGCGGCCGCGGATGCCGCCCATGGCCTCGTGCAGCATGCGCAGAAAGAGCGGCCAGTCGAGCGGCATGTCCTGCGCGTCGTAATGGCAGGTCAGGCCGGCCTCGAGGCGGTCGTGGCGCTGCCAGCGCACGATGAGCCGCGCGCCCGTGTCCGAGCCGTCGATGCAGCGCACGTGCAGGCGCTGCTCGAACGGCTCAGGCTTGTCGAGCGCGTCGAGCAGCTGGCTCACGGCCTTCGGCAGCTCGTAGGCGTGGCGCTCCGTGCCGAAGTCCTCCTTGTGGCGGTTGTAGAGGATCATGCGTTTGCGACGGTCGATGACGAGCTTCTCGCGCAGCTCGACGATGGTCTTCTTGCGCCCCGTGATGACGGGCACCTTCTCGATGAGCAGGAAGCGGATGTGCTCGAGGTGGTTCTCCTGGCGGATGGCGACGCCCGGCAGCTCATTGAGGTAGTCGAGAAAGGACGCCCAGTTCTCGGGAAACGCCCCGAGGCCCGTGATGTGGCGCGCACTCTTCCCCTGCTCCTTGTAGAGGAGCTGCCACTTCGTGTCGGCCGCGAGCGGCGTCTCCGCGACGAAGCGCGAGCGCCAGCGCTGCGCAATCGCGAGCTTGTCGAGCTTGCGCAGCCAGCGGCGGCCGCTCGGCAGCTCCGCAAGCTCCTCCTGCGCGATGGCCTCCGGCAGTTCTTCCAAGGATGCTGCCTCTACTGCCCCGACATAGACCTTGCGCTCGCGCACGGCCACCTCAATCCTCCAGCAGCCCGACGTCAGCGGGCCGCCCATCGTGAACGAAAACTGTTCGAGCAAAACCTTAACCTCCATATCCTGAACTATCGTATCGATATAAAACACAACGTAATACACGCCCCTGGCCAAACGCAGATATTCTCCAGCATTCGCAAGAACCGCTTTACACGAAAGATGCAAATGCGGTACAATGGCTGTCAGGAGGTGTTTTTATGAAAAAAATCTATTTACTCGCGATGATGCTCTGCCTGCTGATCCTACCGGCAACGGCCATGGCCGCTCCGTCTGCCAATACCACGGCATTCGCAAATGAAGAGGCGCTGTCGAATCAGTGGATTGACTCCATGCTTGTCAAGAAGGACTCCGCTGCAGCACTCAACATCATGAGCGCTGACGCCAAGAAGAACGTCAAGGCATCCGAGATGCAGAAAGCCCAGGAGCGCATGAGCAAAGAGCTCGGCACGCTCAAGGAAAGCCGCTTCGTCTCGTGGACGCGCTTCGACAAGACGGACCAGGTCATCTACCTCATGAGCTTCGACAAGGCAAAAGTCGTCCGCTGCGAGTTCATCTTCAACAGCAAAGGCGAGCTCGACTACTTCGCCCTGACGCCGTTCGCACCGCAGGAAAATGCGAAGAACGCAAAGGCAAAGAAATAAGAGAGCAGACTCTATAAAAAGAGCTGTCGCGTAAAAGCGGCAGCCTTTTTTTTACATCGTAGCGTGGCGGGGAAGTACCCCTTCCGGTTTCGTCACTCCGTTAAATGAGCAACGCCTTGCATAAAGGAACTTTTAGCAAGGGGGCGGTGAAATATATTTCGGCTTCGGCGGCTCCGCAAATGTGCCCCATGAAACCTCTCAGATAGAGGCTGCTTCGCCGCCTGCCGCGTCGTTCTCACATCGTCTTCTCTCCCAAAAGATGCGCGGGGCACACCCTTCGGGTAAGTACTGCGCCGCCTGCAGGCGAAATATATTCCCCCACCCCTAGTTACGATGCACTCTCATCCTTTTTGACCGAAACGTTCCTCGTCAAGCTGCAACGGATAACTGAGCTCAGGGCGGGGGCGTGTATTCCGCCTGGAGGAAGCGCAGCGCCTGCCCGCAGGGCTGGGGCCTGCGTATCTGCTGCATCCGTTCACTATGTCGGAACGCCGCGGCAGGCGGCGAGCCAGCATAGAAGGGACGCTAAGCATAGGCCCCATTCAGCGAAGCTTCCGAAGCCGGAATATACGCCCCCACCCCGCTCCGATGTCAACCGAAAGTCAACATCCTTTGCCAAGCCCCAGCATCGTCACCCCAAACACTCCTGCACATGGTCGAGGATGATCCCGCCGATCTCGCTCTTACTCATGAGCGGGTAGTCCCACATGCGGCCGTCGCGCGCGAAGATCTTGACGCGGTTGGTCTCGGTACCGAAGCCTGCGTCTTTTGCGGAGACGTCGTTGGCGACGATAAAGTCGAGGTTCTTCTTCTGGAGCTTGCCTTTGGCGTAGTCCTCGACGTGCTGGGTCTCTGCGGCGAAGCCGACGAGGACCTGATGCGCTTTCTTCTGGCCGAGCTCGTAGAGGATGTCGGGGTTGCGCTCGAGCACGAGCGTGAACTCCCCTTCCTGCTTCTTGATCTTGTCCGCTGCGACGACCTTGGGCCGGTAGTCGGCGACGGCGGCCGCCTTGATGACGACATCGGTCGTCTCGTACTCCTTGAGCACGGCTTCGCGCATCTGCCGCGCCGTCTCGACGCGCACGATGCGCACGCCTTCGGGCACGGGCAGGGCGCTTGGCCCCGAAACGAGTACGACTTCGGCGCCGCGGCTCGCGGCCTGCTGCGCGATGGCGTAGCCCATGCGGCCCGTCGAGCGGTTGCCGAGGTAGCGCACGGGGTCGAGCGGCTCGATCGTGCCGCCGGCGGTCACGAGGACCTTGCGACCGGCGAGTGCCTGCCCCTTGGCGAAGAACGCCGTGAGCTCCTGCACGATGGCGGCGGGCTCGGGCAGGCGGCCCTTGCCCTCTACGCCGCAGGCGAGCATGCCGCTCGCGGGCTCGATGATGTGCCAGCCCCTTGCGGCGAGATCGCGCAGGTTGCGCTGCGTCACGGGGGCTTCGTACATGTTCGTGTTCATCGCGGGCGCGGCGAACACAGGTGCCTTTGTCGCGAGCAGGGTCGTCGTCAGCATGTCGTCGGCGATGCCCGCCGCGGCCTTGGCGATGATGTTGGCCGTCGCCGGCGCGATCAGCACGGCGTCGGCAAGTGTGGCGAGCGCGATGTGCTCGACATGATAGTGCGGCACCTTGGCCCACATATCGGTCGTCACCGGCTGATTGCTGATCTCGCGGAACGTCAGCTCCGTGACGAAGTTCTCCGCGCCGCGCGTCATGATGACGTGGACCTCGGCGCCGGCCTTGCGCAAACGGCTCGTGATCTCGACGGCCTTGTAGGCGGCGATGCCGCCCGTCACGCCGAGCACGATCTTCTTGCCCGCAAGGGCAGTTGCGTTCTGCTGTTCCATACGGCTGCATCTGCCTCCTCTGCTATTTCCTCAAGCGTTTTTTACTGGTCGATATCGAGCTCGTACGAGATCTTGCCCTCGGCGATCTCCTCGAGTGCGTTCGTCACGTTCTTCGTCGAACGTGCTTTCGTCGCCTTGAGCTCGGCGCCGTCCAGAAGCTGGCGTGCGCGCTTAGCGGCGAGTACGACGAGGCCATAGCGGCTGTCGACTTTCTTCATCAGTTCATCCGTGGACGGATTGACCATGCTCATCTCAACTGTATTCGTTTTCATTATTCCAACACCTCATCAATCAATTCTTCTTTATCGCGGCGGCAGTGCTCGGCGACCATGATGGCCTTGATGCGCTTCACGGCCTGGCGCACGGTGTCGTTGATGACGACAAACGTGTAGCTGCGGCCGATCTCGATCTCCTTCTTGGCGGAGCCGAGGCGGCGCGCCAGCGACTCCTCCGTCTCTGAGCCGCGGCCGCGGATGCGGCGCTCGAGCTCCGGCAGGGACGGCGGCAGCAGGAAGATGAAGAGCCCGTCCGGGCAGCGCTTCATGACGTTGAGCGCGCCCTGCGTATCGATCTCCAGGAGGATGTCCTGGCCAGCCTCGCGGCGCTCCTCGATCTTGCCGAGCGGTGTGCCGTAGTAGTTGCCGTAGACGTTGGCGTACTCGAGGAAGCCGCCCTCCCCGATCATCTTCTCGAACGCTTCCTTCGTCAGGAAGTAGTAGTTCTTGCCGTCGACCTCGCCGTCGCGCGGCTGGCGCGTCGTCGCGGAGATTGAGTAGGCAAGCTCTGGCGTCTGCGAGAGGAGCTCGGCACAGACTGTGCCCTTGCCCGTTCCCGAAGGCCCCGAAATGACAATCAATAACCCTTTGCTCATTCTACCTCATCTTTTCCTTTATTCATTCCTGCTTTATTGGCTTTTGCGATCTCGCGCGGGTCGTCCTCGACGAGGATGCGGTGCGTGATGGTCTCCGGCTGCACGGAGGACAGCACGACGTGGTCGCTGTCCATGACGACGACGGAGCGCGTGCGGCGGCCATACGTCGCATCGATCAGGCGCTCATTGTCGCGCGCCTCCTGGATGATGCGCTTGATGGGCGCCGACTCCGGGCTCACGATCGCGACGATGCGGTTTGCCGATATGATGTTGCCAAAGCCGATGTTGATTAAGCTGATATCCATTTGCTATGCTCCTTCATGCTGTAATGCCGTACCTGCCATGCCCTCACTCGATGTTCTGGACCTGCTCGCGCAGCTTCTCGATCTCGCTCTTCATGTCGACGACGAGCTGCGCAGCCTCGGCAGAGTTGGCCTTTGAGGCGATCGTGTTCGTCTCGCGGTTCATCTCCTGGATCAGGAAGTCGAGCTTGCGGCCAATCGGGCTGTCCGCCGACTCGAGGATCGCGCGGAACTGCTGAAAATGGCTGCCGAGCCGCACGACCTCCTCCGTGTAGTTGACCTTGTCGGCATAGAGCGCCGTCTCCTGGATGATGCGCGTCTCGTCAATCTCCTGCTCCGCGAGGAGCTCCTGCAGAGTCTTCTCGATGCGCGCGCGGTAGGCCTGCACGATGGCCGGGGCCAGTGCCTTGAGTTTCTCGACGGACGCCTCGAGCGATTCGATGCGCCGATAAAAATCCTGCGCGATGTTCGCGCCCTCAGTCTGGCGCATCGCGTCAAAGCCTTTTAGCGCCTTCCCCGCCGCCTCGAGCAGCAGGGGCTCGAAGCCTTCGAGCTCTTCATCCTTCTCGACCTGCAGGACGTCGGGATATGCGGCGACCTGCATGACGTCGTCGGGACGCGCGAGGTGCAGGTAGTCGCTGAGCTCGTCGAGCGCCGCGTGGTACGAGGCTGCGAGCTGCTTATCGACGCGGATGGAAGCTGCGCGCTCGCGCTTGTCGAGGTACGTGACGAAGATGTCGACCTTGCCGCGCGAGGCCGTCTGGCGCACGAGGCGGCGCAGACTATCCTCGAACGGCGCGAGCGGATGCGGCATGTGGAAGGCCAGCTCCAAGAAGCGCTGGTTGACGGCCTTCAGTTCGACTGCGACCTTGTAGTCCTCATTCTCGGCGGTGGCCGTGCCGAAGCCTGTCATGCTCCTGATCATAGTGCCGCCCCCATCAGTCCGCAATCTCGCCCGTGAAGACGAGCTCCGCCGGCCCCGTCATAAAGACGTGGTTCGTCGCCTCGTCCCACTCGACCGTGAGCTTGCCGCCGTCGAGCTCGACCTCGACCTTGCGGTCCGTGCGGCCCGTCAGCACACCGGCGACGGCCGTCGCGCACGAGCCCGTGCCGCAGGCGAGCGTCACGGCAGCGCCGCGCTCCCAGACGCGCATGCGCACATGCTGGCGGTCGCGGACCTCGACGAATTCCGTATTCGTCTTGCGCGGGAAGGCCGGATGCGACTCAAACGAAGCGCCGAGCTCGTAGATTGGAAAGGCCTCTGCATCCTCGACGAAGATGACGCAATGCGGGTTGCCCATCGAGACGCAGGTCATCTTGTAGTTCTTGCCCTTTACCTCGATGTCCTCCTCGATGACGCGGTTCATGCCGAAGCCCGTGACGGGAATCTTCTCGCCATCGAGCACCGGCTCGCCCATGTCGACGCGCACGCCCGTGACCTTGCCCGCCTCAATCTGCAGGCGCGGCACGAGGATGCCCGCGCCCGTCTCGACCGTGAACTCCTCTTTCTCAGTCAGGCCAAAGTCGTGGAGATAGCGCGCGAAGCAGCGGATGCCATTGCCACACATCTCCGCCTCACTGCCGTCCGTATTGAAGATGCGCATGCGGAAGTCCGCCTTGTCAGACGGCAGCACGTAGAGCACGCCGTCACCGCCGATGCCGTAGTGGCGGTCGCAGACCTTCTTCGCAAACGCGGCGAAGTCGCTTACGTTTTCCTTGAAGCAGTCGACTAAGACAAAGTCATTGCCGCAGCCCTGCCATTTTGAAAATTTCATGAGGAATTCCTCCTTTTTCTCTATCCCTTTATTGTACTTGTTTTAGTCGTTCCTTGCAACCCCTTTCCGTACATCTGTGCTTGTGTGTCTACTTGAGTTCCTTCGCGGCAGATGGTACAATATTTTCTGTACCTATTATATTCTGTACCTATTATATATAGAAGGAATGAGGAATCCATATGAGTCTTGACGGCTTCTCGATGCACCCCTTGACGCGCGAGCTCGACACAGCGCTCGCGGGCGGCCGCATCGACAAGATCACCCAGCCAAATAAGCAATCCATCATCCTGTCCGTGCGCCAGCCCGGACAGAATTTCCTGCTGCACATCTCCATCAACTCGCAGAACCCGTCGGCCCACCTGCTCGAGAAGAGCCTTGAGAACCCGCCTGAGCCGCCCGTCTTCTGCATGGTCCTGCGCAAGCAGATCGAGACGGGCCGCATCGCGCAGGTCCGCCAGCACGGCCTCGACCGCCTGCTGCTCATCGACATCGACTCGCTGGCCGCGGGCGGCCGCATCGTGACGAAGACGCTCGTGCTCGAGCTCATGGGCAAGTACAGCAACATCATCCTCGTGCAGGACGGCGTCATCATCGACGCGCTGCGCAAGATCGGTGCGAACAGCAGCCGCGTGCGCACCGTCCTGCCGGGACAGGCCTACGAGCTGCCGCCCGGACAGGAGAAGAAAGACCTCTTCACCGACGCAATCGCCGATATCATGGCCATCGTCAAGGCCGACCCCTCGCTGCGCCTCGACAAGGCACTGCTGGCCGCCTGCATGGGCTTCGGCCCGGTCTCAGCGAAGGAAGTCTGCTTCTCGGCGGGCCTCGCGCCCTCCATGCGCATCGAAGCGCTCGACGAGGCCGATTTTGCGGCCGTCGAAGATGCACTCAAGGAGATCCGCGAATCGGCCCTGCACGCAGGCGATGCCAGCGAACCGGAGGACAAGGCCGTGCTGCTGCTCGGCGAGAACCAGAAGGTACTCGCCATGGCCGCCTTCCCGCTCCACTACCTGCCCGAGGCGGCCGTGCTGACCTTCCCGACCATCAGCGCGATGCTCGAGAAGGCCGACAGCCTGCTCGGCTCCTACGTGCTGCCCGACAAGGACCGCTTCCGCAAGCTCGTCAAGAACGAGAAGAACCGCGCGGAGAACAAGCTCACGAAGCTCGACGAGGAAATCGCGGCAGCCGAGAACGCCGAGGAGTTCAAGGTGCGCGGCGACAACCTCATGACGTACCAGTACCAGTTCAAGGACCGCGAGGACGCGAGCGTGACCGTGCCGAACATCTACAGCGAGACAGGCGAGACAATCACGATCCCGCTCGACCAGCGCCTGACGCTCGTCGAGAACATGCAGGCCTGCTACAAGAAGTACGACAAACTCAAGCGCGCGCAGGAGCTCCTGCAGGTCCAGCGCCGCGAGTGCGAGGCGAACATCGCCTACCTCGAGAGCATCGAGGCGTCCCTGCTCGCCTCCTCAAGCCTCGCGGAAATCGCCGAGATCCACAACGAGCTCATCGCCGCGGGCTACCTGCGCGAGAAGCCCAAGAAGAAGAACAACGACAAGCCCGCCCACCCCTTCCACTTCCGCGCGCCGGACGGCACGGACATCCTCGTCGGCAAGAACAACTACCAGAACGACAAGCTGACGTTCAAGACAGCGCGCTACAACGACACGTGGTTCCACACGAAGGACATCCCGGGCTCCCACGTCGTGCTGCAGAATGGCGGTGTGGAGCCGAGCGAAGAGGACATCCTGCTCGCCGCCAGCCTCGCCGCGCACTTCAGCAAGGCCCGCGGCTCGTCGAAGATTCCCGTCGACTACACGGAGATCCGCTACGTCAAGAAGCCGTCCGGCAGCAAGCCCGGCTTCGTCATCTTCACGAACCAGAAGACGCTTTACATCACGCCCGACGAGGCAAAGCTTGCCCCCATTCTCGCACAGGACCCGAGCTAAGCGCATTTCTCTACAATAACATATAAATAGAAAATACCGGCCGCATGGAGGGGGACTCAATACGGCCGGTATTTTTATGGGGTTTATATCTTAGATTGCAGGGGAAGAGCAATCCAAAACACTAGGATATCTTGTATTGTGAGATGGTGGGGAAAATCAAGCTTCTTCGAGCTCTGCCTTGAGCTCTTTCTCCGTCATCTCGCCCTCGGCAGCTGCTGCGCGTGCATCGCGGCGGCGTGCGTAGAGCAGGTAGTAGAGAGCGGCACAGCCGACGGCGCCGAGGCCGACAGCGAAGTAGATGCCCTGGAAGCCGAGCGACTCCTTGAAGGCGCCGAGCATGTACGGGCCAACGCCGAGGCCGAGGTCGAGCGCGATGAAGTACGTCGAGACGGCGACGCCGATGCGGACTTCCTTGACGAGCTTGACGCAGATGGCCTGGCCGTTCGACATGAACGTGCCGTAGCCGAGGCCGACGAAGACACCAGCGACGAGCATCAGCCAGCTCTGCGTCGTGATGGAGAGCAGAACGAGGCCGATGGCGAGGCAAGCGTACGTCGGATACATGACGAAATCCTCACCCTTGCGGTCGAACATGACGCCGGCAACCGGGCGGGCAACCGTGACGGCGAGTGCGTAGACGACGAAGAACAGCGTGCCGGCCGTCATGAGCTGGAGCTCAGCCGCATACGATGCGAGGAAGCTCAGGACACTCGAGTAGCAGACGGCGACGCAGAAGGCAACGATCGAGATGGCCGTGACTTTCGGCTCGAGGAAGTTGGCGATGTGGATCTCCTTGAGGGCAGCGCGGTGCTCCTCCGTGAGTTCCATCTCCTCGACGTGCATGACAGCCGCAGCACCGAGGCAGACGACGATCATCGCGATGCAGAAGTAGATGATATCCTCGAACGGGAAGATCTGCTGCATGAGCATGCCGATGAAGGGGCCAATCGCGGCAGCAAGGCTCATCGAGAGGGCATAGTAGTTGATGCCCTCACCGCGGCGCTCTGCCGGGATCATCGTCGAGACGATCGTGCTCGTCGCCGTCGAAGCGATGCCGTAGCCGATACCGTTGAGGCAGCGGACGAGGTAGAGCATGGCCATCGAGTGGATGCCGAAGTACATGAACGTCGTCGCGAGATAGAAGAGGATACCGGCGAACAGCATCTTCCTGCGGCCGTAGAGCTCGACCGAGCGGCCAGCGAACAGGCGGGCGACGAGCGTGCCAAGGATGAAGATACCGGAAGCGAGGCCAGCCTCACTCATCGAGGCGTGCAGCGAGTGGATAGCCTCCGATGCGATGATGACCATCAGCATATAGTAGATGATATAAATCAGGAAATTAACGAGTGTGTCAAGAATGAATCCTTTTGTCCATAACCGTGGTTTGGAAGACATAAATAAAATCAACGACCTTTCTCATAAAGAATAAACGAAATATATGACAGTTATTGATTATAGGGGGTGGATCCGTTTTTGTGTAGCGCATAAAAAAGATGCGTGTCATCATAAAAACAGATGACACGCACCATTTGTTATGGATTTTATCGATATTCCTCGGAGTCCTGTCTTTTGTGCATAGCATGCATAACAGCGTCCATCCCCTCTGGATGTTTGCGCCGTTTTAGGAGGGAGCACCGCGCCAGGCTGCTAAAAAACTTCTCATTCTATCGGTTTTTGTGAACTGGCCTCTCCGCTTGCTCCGCCGTCTCGCCGAAGCTCTGCAGCACGTGGTCGGCATAGTCGCGGATCAGGCGGATCTTGGGACTGTGCTTCTTGTAGATCAAGCAGGCATCGGCGCGCAGCGGCACCTCGAGCTCATACCAGCCGTCCTCGCAGCCGAGCGTGCGCAAGAGGCGCTCGGGCAGCAGGGCCCCCGCCTCGTTCTGCTGGCAGTAGTAGACCATCGCATACGGCGTCGAGAGACGCGCCGAGATGACAGGCGCCGCCTTCTCGAGCACGGGCGCGAAGTACGCGTGGAACGTCTTGTTCATGAAGTAGTTCTTCGGGTAGATGACGACGGGATTACGGAGGATTTCCTCGCGCGAGACCGGCACGCTCTGCGGCTGCAAGAGTGGCGCGTAGTAGACAAGATTGTCCCAGCAGAAGTGCGCGGTCTCATACTCGTCTGTCGCCCCGCCATCGGGCAGGGAGTCGGCGACGTAGTACGTCGAGACGACGTCGAGACGGTCGTCCTGCAGGGCGTGCGCGATCTGGTCCGTCTCGAGGTCGAAGACGTTGAAGCGCAGGTTCTTGTTCGTCTGGCGGAAGTGCGCGATGTGGCGGTTCATCTGGATGTCGCCGAGCGTCCGCAGGATGCCGACATTGAGCTCGACGGACTGTGTGGCGGCCGTCGACTGCAGGTCGTAGACGATCTTGTGCAGGCCGTCCATCCAGGCCGTGATGCGCTTGAGGAAGGCCTCCCCCTCAGGCGTCAGGTGGCTGCCGCGCTTCGAGCGCTGGATCAGCGAGACGCCGAGGGTGCTCTCGAGGTTCTTCATCTGCGCGCTGAAGGCCGACTGCGTGATGTTCGCCTCCTTGGCTGCGCGCGTGAAGTTCTGCACCCGCCCATATATGATGAAGCATTCCATCTGCTGGATGCTTGGCAAATCTCCTATCATAAAAGCCTCTCAATCTATCCGCCTGCCGTTCTCGATGCAGCAGGCAAATCAAAACCATAAACACCGTTTATCAAAAAGATTGACTATCATTTTAACAGAGCTGCTTTCATTTTGCAACCATCTGACGCGCTTGGCACAGAATATGCAAAAAAGAGGCCATCACATCTCTGCGACAGCCTCTGTTGTTTTCGGTCGAAGGGCGCCGGCTCCCATCACGTTGACTTGTGGTTGGCGTTCAAATCAATGGACTTGACTGGAGCCGGCAAGATAAAGCCTTTCGGCTTGCCAACCTACCCCCTTCATCTATTATTATACTGGATGGCACCCCCCAATAAAAGGGAGTGTCCATCGTAGAATCTTACAAAAATCTTTGTAGGATTCTACAAAAATTACGGTTGACGCACTCAAAACGGCCTCAAAAGCCCATCAAGATCCATCAGGAAGCGTCTTCCTTGTAGTCAAGGTACTGCAGGACGAGCTCGCGGCCGCCCTGGCGCGTGAGCAGGTCCGGCAGCCAGTCGGGCTTCTCTGGGCTGTCCTCGAGCAGGCACTCGAGCAGGACGTACGAGGCGAGCGCGTCCTCGAAGGCGCGGTGCTTCTTCTTCGAGTGCCAGCCAAATGACTCCAAGAGCGCGATGAGATTGTACTTCTTGCGCTTCGGCAAGAGCTGCTGCGCGAGACGCACGGTGTCGAGGTAGCGCGGGCAGAAGCGGATGTTCGTGCCGTTCTGGTGGTTCATGCGTATGAGCGCGAGGTTGATGCTCAGGAGATCGTTGTCGCCGATGGCATGGCCGACGACGAGGTCCTCGGGGTCGACGAAGTCGAGGAACTCCGGCAGGATGACGTCGAGCGTAGACTTGTCCCTGAGGTCCTCCTTCGTGAGGCCCGTCATATTGCGCACCGTGCGGTTGATGAACGTCCGCGGCCGGATTAGGCGGCGGAAAACCTCGATCTTGTCGCTGCCGAGCGGCAGGCGGATGGCCCCGATCTCGATGATGTCGTCGGGGAAAGCCCCGGCCATCTCGAGGTCAAACGAGACGACGCCGCGCGGATGGAGCTCCGCGAGCCCGTCAAGGCTGACCGACTGCGCATGGATCGCCCGCTCGAGCTGTTTCTTGCGCCGTCTCTGGCGGCGCTTGTTTTCCTGTTCTTTACTGCGCATGATACTCTCCTGTTCTGCTCGCTCTGGGGAAGATACTCAGAGCCTTCGCGATATCGATATCGGTGCATAATGGCCGCTATCTTTCGTCATCGCCTTGTCTGCCCATTGCACGGAAAGACGGTCCGGCGTATAATGGGCCTACAGCTTGCGCTGACAACAAAAAAAGGAGGATATTATGCAAAATCTCTTACTCGTCTTCATCGGCGGCGGTCTCGGCGCCGTCTGCCGCTACATCAGCACGACACATATCGGCGCGCTCTTCGGGACGTACTTCCCGTTCGGCACGCTCTTCGTTAACACACTCGGCAGCCTGCTCATGGGCTTCATCATGGGCTCGCTCGTCTTCCTGATGGAAAAGACGGGCCTGCGGCTCGCCGAGCCGGCCCGCCTGCTCCTGACCGTCGGTTTCCTCGGCGGCTTCACGACGTTCTCTTCGTTCAGCCTCGAGACCGTCACCCTGCTCGAGGGCGGCAGCTTCTTCTATGCGGCCCTGAACATCGCAGCCAATCTCGGCCTCTGTTTCCTAGCGGCGTTCTTGGGCCTCAGCCTTGCCAGGACCCTCGCGGCCTTCTGAGCCATTAAGCCGTCAGCGCCGCTTCGCCACATTGCGGACAAAGGCGCCCATCGCCTGTTCGCTGACCTTTGCCTCCAGCTCCTGCTGCTCGATTGTCATAAACTCTCGCTGCAGCTGAGCCTGGAGGCGTCTTTCGTTCTGACTGTCATTTGCCTGCTGGGCCTGCAGCAGGTCAAGTGCCGTTTTCGTGGCAGCAGCGAGACGCACCGTCTGCTCGAGCTGCGCGCGGCACTCCTCAAGCTGCTCGGGCGGCAGCTTCTTGAGGAGCCTCTGGGCGGCCTTGGCGCGCGCCGCGGCCATCTGCCCGAGGGCCTTATGGTCCTCCTTGGCCCCTGCTCCATCCGGCCAACGCTCCAGCAGCCGCTCCGCGCAGGCCGCGAACTCCGGGTCATCGGCAAGCCCGATCGAGGCCCAGTCGTTCTCGAGGTGGCGCGAGCCCGCGGCGAAGAGCGTCATGTCGCTCGCGAGCGGCCCGTACTGTTTCTTGACGGCCGCCTGCCACGCTTCCTCGGGATCGTAATGCTCGGGGTCCTTGGCGTAATCGGCCCCCGTCGCGAGCGCGATCTTCGACAGGGCTTCGTACTTCATCGGGTTGAAGAAGATGGCGGGCAGATTCCCCTTCGGCAACGGGTCTACAGGACCAAGGGCGAGCTTTGACTCCATGTAGTCGTTGACGGGATAGTTCCACCAGATGCCGAGTTCGCGCCCATAGAGCTTCTCCGCCTTGGCGAGCGCTTCATCTGTCAGCGGGCCCTTGGCCACGCCGTCACCCGTGTAGAGTACTAGGATGTCAGGCGAGAGTGTCCGCGCAAATGCATCCGTATAGGGCTTGCGCACCCCGTCCGCCTGCATGTCCGCATAGAAGTACTCCGTCGGCACCGTCAGGAAACTGCCGATGTCATCATGGCGCTTCTTGAGCTCGCGTGCGACATCGTTGAGGAAGACGGCCTGTCCCGCGCCATCCTTGTCCTTGATATCGTCAAAGAAGATGGCGAAGTCGCGCACGCCGAGCGCATAGAGCGTCTCGAGCTTTGCGATCATCTTCTGGCGGTCGACAAAGCCCTTGTAGCCGTGCAGCGAGACGTCGAGCCCCGGCGATACGGCGAAGATGAAGCGCACATCCTGCGCCTTCGCCGCCTTGACGAGCGCACCGAGCTCCGAGAGCTTCGCCGCAGGGTACGGCTCGCGCCACTTCTCGCGGTGGTACGGGTCATCCTTCGGCGCGTAGAGGTAGGCGTTGTAGCCCTCCGCGCGGCAGAATGAGAGGATGTCGAGCCGTTCGCTCTGCTGCCACGGCGTGCCGTAGAAGCCTTCGATGACGCCGCGCAGCGGCACAGGCGCCGCCGCAGCCGTGCCAGAAGTCCCTGCAAGGATGGTACCACCTAAGAGCAACGCCCCAAAGCAGGCACCCGTCTTCCCCACTCGTCTCTCGCGATTCCAAAGCCGTATCACACACATCTTCCTTTCCTTCTACCTATATCATAACACATTCCGACGAGAAAGTATCTCATCCGGTGGAAATTCCGCAGAAAATTTTCACAGATGACACATTTCTTCCTGTCTTTTAAAAAAGACCTCATCATGATACAATAAGAAGATGAAAAAAGTCAGCAATATCAACTAACTGTTCAAAAAATATGTGAAAGAAGGTGACTGTATGCGCGCAAAGAAATACCTCAAGCGGCTTGGGCTCGCCCTGCTCATCACCTGCGCTGTCATCCTCGTCACGCTCGAGGTCATCAGCCGCGGCGCGGCGCAGATCTTCAACCACGCGATGGCCAATCAGGACATGCTACGCGGCACGATCACGGTCGAGCGGCTGATCTCGGACATCACGGGCCACGTCTACTTCACGAACCTCGTCTGGACGGACCGCGAGGGCAATCCCATCCTCGAGATCCCGAGCGGCGACTTCCGCGTCAACATCTGGGACGTCCTCACGCGCAACTTCAAGTCGACGACGATCCGCGAGCTCACGGTCGACCAGCCCGTCGTCTCCGTGCGCCTCTCGGACGACATGAAAGTCGACTTCGTGCGCCCCTCGCCCGACATGGATAAGCTCAAGAAGGAGCCAGAGGACTGGCGCGAGAAGGTCAACCTCTCGTCGCTCGACGCGCGCGGGCGCCGCGAGGTCGGCCAGTGGCGCCGCGAGCACCGCCAGCAGAAGATGCAGAACGACTGGCGCAATTTCAACGCCGCAGGCAAGAAGCTCAAGCTGCGCCTCAATGTCCACGACGGCGGCGTCGAGGTCTTCTACCGCGAGCGCCACTACGTCATGAGCCACGTCCAGATGGCCGTCGGCATCGACACCGACCGGAAGATGGACATCGACATGTCGATCGGCGGCTTCGGTGGCACGATGATCGGCGATGCCATCTCGCTTAATGGCACGGTCGACTTCCAGCAGGACCCGGAGCCAGAGTGCAGCCTCGCGCTCGTTCTCTACCAAATCGACCCGTCGTCGCTCGGCTTCGGCATGAACATCCACGACAAGATGACGCTCTCGACGTATTTCACGGGGCCCGTCTCCCACCCGATCGGCACGGGCAAGGTCGAGATGGACGAGCTCCACATCCCGGGCCTCGACTTCGCGAATGTCGAGGGCAATGTCTACTACGAGAACTCCCTGCTGCAGTTCACCGATGTCACGGCGGACGTCTATAAGGGCAAGCTCGCAGCCTACGGCGACTACGACCTCGACACGCGCTTCTACAACCTCTACGGCCATGGCTCAGAGCTCCAGACAGAGTCCGCCCTGCCGAAGAGCGGCCTACACACGCGCGTCGACCTCGACCTCGAGATTCACTCAGAGGGCTCGGCCAAGAGCACCGTCTCGTCCGGCTCCTTCCTCTCCGGCCCCGGCCGCTACCACCTGCTGCCGTTTGACAGCCTCTCCGGCAAGGTCACGGACGCTGGCGGCGACCTGCACTTCTACGACGCGGTCATCAAGCTGCCGGGCTTCACCATCTCGACCGACGCCTTCCACATCCAGCACGGCAAGCTGCACCTGAGTCCAATCCGGCTGACCGACAAGGAAGGCCATCCGCACTACACCTACACGCCGGATCAGTGAGCTGTCGGCCGCACCACAAAGCTGAAAGAAGCTGAAATCTGAAAGTAGAAAGAAAGATTCCCATGACTCTTACCTCTCTATCAAAATCCCCCAATCCAAAATCGCCTGCGCGCCGCCGCGGCATCGCACTCGCCCTGACGGGCGCCGTCCTCTGGGGCGGCTCGGGCGTCGCCGGTCAGTACATCCTGCAGGACTGCGCCTTCGCGACGGAATGGCTCGTCGGCGTGCGCATGCTCATCTCGGGCGCCCTGCTGCTGCTCATCGACCTCGCCGTCTACCGGCAGGACATCTTTGTGGTCTTCCGCGGGCGGCGTGACCGCCTCGAGACGATTGCCTTCGCCGTCTTCGGCATGCTCGGCGTCCAGTACACCTACTTCGCCGCCATCAAGTTCAGCAACGCCGCGACCGGCACGATTCTCCAGTACCTCATGCCGGTCGTCATCGTCGGCTGGACCACGCTGCGCACGCGCAGGAGGCCGCCCTTTGGCGAGCTCGCCTGCGTCGCGCTCGCCGTGCTCGGCACCTTCCTGCTCGTGACGCACGGCAGCCTGACGAGCCTCGCCATCTCGCCGCCCGCCCTGTTCTGGGGCCTGCTCTGCGCCTTCGCCGCGGCCTTCTACACCGTCCAGCCGAAGCGCCTGATCTGCAAGTACCGCCCGACGCTCATCGTCGGCTGGGGCATGCTTGTCGGCGGTCTCCTGTTCCTGCCCATCTCGAAGCCCTGGGCCTTCAGCGGCATCTGGAACACCGCCGCCGCCCTTGACTTTGCCTACATCATCCTCTTTGGCACTGTCATCGCCTTTGTCTGCTACCTCGGCAGCCTCCAGTACATCCAGCCCGCCGAGACCAGCATCCTCGGCTCCGCCGAACCCCTCTCCTCCATCTTGCTCTCCATCGCCTTGCTCCACATCACCTTCACCCCCGCCGACCTCCTCGGCGCCATCAGCATCCTCGCCGCTGTCATCCTGCTGACAAGGAAATAAGCGCAAAAAGAAGCGTCTCATACTGCCGAGTGCAGCAGAGACGCTTCTTAGCATACAATAACGCATACCATTTGTTCAAAAGGCAAAATTATTCTTCTGAGCAATTTTACGAATCTCGTCTAAAGAAAGATTTGTTGCCTCTACAATCTCGTTCGGTGTGAAGCCTTTTTTTATCATATTAAGAACAATTCTTGCAAGAACGTTGTGTTCAGTATCTTCTTTTGCAATTTCAATCGCGCGCTTCTGGTCCCATTTGAAGCTGACCATGTCGAACACCTCACTTTCGTTCTTCTGGAAATACTCTGCCAAGATGTCATGCGTCTTGCAGTAGGTGATGGCTTTGCGGATAGCGGTCTTGAGTTCCATGCCGCCTTGGACACCATCCCGGACTTTCTGCACGAAGATACTGTAACAGCGCAGTTCATAGCAGCCGTCCAGCAACTTGCTCGGCGTGCCGTAGTTGATGTTGTAGCAGTTGACGAAAAGGTCCATGGACTGTGTCGGTCGCTGGAATGCATCCGACAGGTGCAGGACCTCATAATCAGGTCGTTCCTTATGCCCATTGTAAAAGACATAGAACTCCGGAGCGGGGATGCGAATCAGAGTATCATGATAGACGATCTCACGGTGACGGAGCTGCCTGTTGTAGAGCTTGGCCAGATACCAAAGTATCCGCAGTGGCATATTGGGGTTCCACGAACTCTGATGTTCCATCAGGATGATATCGCGGTCGCCAATGCTGAAGCTGATATCGTTCTTGATGTCGTTGTAGAATACACCGCTCAGCGTCGTGATACGGATGTCCTTTGGCGAGACTGTTTCACCTGTCAATGCCTTATAGAGGCTGGCCAGGCGCTTCTTGTCATTGAAGATATGCCGAAAAAGTGAATCTTTATACGTCCGTTTAGCTTTCATGTGATTCCCCCTTTCCCACACTAGACTAGCTGATGTCAGGAAACATCCATTCCTTTTTATATTATATCACGAATTACAAATGAAAGGAATAGCAGAATTCTCCCTGAGCAAATTGTAAAATACACAAAATATGCCTTATAAATTTAGGTGATATCATATACTCATACCCACTAAACCTAATTATAGTTCTAATGATATTTGTCCATCACCATCTTTTTCATCCGCCTTCTCTTTCTTTTTATCTTCTTGCTCAATTTGCCAGCATTTTGATTTTACACGGTGTAGGATATCTGTCTCACTTGTATGATTCTTTGCTTCATATCGAGGCTGTGGATAAACTCCCAATTGATTCAGGTTATCCATAACACGTTGTATTGCTTTTTCTGGATTACTGTAGTATTCACTGCCGCGTAAGCGAATAAACCGCCATCCCAGACGCTCCAGTATTGTTTGACGCTCCATATCCTCACGAATTTTTTCAGCACCACTATGATATCGTTCGCCATCGCATTCTAATGCAACACGTTCGTTATTATAGACTACAACCATATCAATACGATAATTTCCTACAGGCCATTGCTGTACTAAATTATACCCTTTATCAACTAATGATTTAGCTACACTTTCTTCAAAAGGAGATTCAGAATTTTTCTCAATCTCTTGATATTTGAAATCTAATGAGTGTGGATTATCTGCATATGCCAACAACATTTTTCGAATATCGTTTTCTTTTAAATCTTTACTTGCATCCAAAGAATGAATAATCCACAATTGATCTTTAGCGCGACTAACAGCAACATTATAGCGTTTATAGGCATCTCGTGTAGTAGGCTGATAAAGCATCAAAGGAGTGTCACTTTCATTACTATCGACCATGCTGAGTAAAATGACATCACGCTCATCGCCTTGGAATTGAGATGCATCACCACATAGAATGTCATGTTTCTCAATTAATTCTATATCCAGATGTTTCAACAATTCTGTATTGATAAGTTTTGCCTGCTCGTTTCCCAACAAAGAAATAATACCGAATGTTTTTTCTTTATATTCTGGTTGTTCTATCATCGCTCGAACAAGATTAACGATCTTACTAGCTTCAATGATATTCACCTTTCGTCCATAGTCTCGTTTTCCATCAACACGATATGGAATGATCGCAGGCTGTAATTGGCAGTCACTAGTGTCTCGTAATGGCTTAATTTTACCATCATAACAAAGATGATTACAGAAGCCAATAATCTCTGGAACACAACGAAAATGTTCATGTAACATCAAGGGTTGACAAATCGTAGCAGCGATATCATACAACGAAGTGTTGCTAGTATACAGAGTCCAATTGGGGATTCGATTCTTGATATACATATCAGCCAAAGCATCTACTCGAGCCAAATCTACACCAACGCCCATAGGACTGACCTGTTTATCATCACCTACAATAATAATCTTTTTAGCCATGTACAAAATAGGTAATGACGTGATGTCTGCTTGGCTGGCTTCATCCACAATCATGACATCAAAAAGATTTTCTCCTGGCACAAGATTATTCATTACAGATGGGATTGTCATAATCCAAGCTGGAACTGCTTCTTGACATCTTCCCATCAGCTGTTTTGCTTGCGCACGATATTTAGGGGCGCGTTTGCCTGTTCCACGCCCAATTTTTTTCGTAACCTGCTTCCACCCTTGAAGATCCTGCTTCATTCGCGTATTCGTTTCAATACGTTTTAATAAATAGTACCATGCTTTGAACTCAGCAAGTTTGCATGTTGCCTTTCGATAATTGCGGCTTAATTCAAGATTTTCTTTCTGCAATTGGTCAAAAGGCATTTCGGTCAAATCTGATAGCATTTGATTGTATTGCTTCCACCGCCAAGCATCCTTTACATTTTCATTCACTCTATCTTGTCCAAACTCACCAATTCTATCGCGTATAGCATTTGACCAAGTTGGCGCTACTTCAAAAAGGCGTCGTAGATATTCTTCTCTTATATGTTCAACTTCGTATTTATCATACAGAGTTTCTAATTTAGTATATAATTGTCTATATTTTTCCGTATTCCAATCATTCCATGCCTTACTGATTTCTTTACAGATACAAGAAGAATTTTCATCTACTAGCTTCATTCTATCATCAGCTTGGTTAATTTCCTTTCTTAGTGAAAGATAGTCAATATACAATTTTTGGAGATGTAATAAAAGAGGCAAGACATTTGATATTTTTGTGAATATCTTTTCGATAACAGTAATATCATTATCAAAAACATCTTTAACAAAAATCATATCAGGATTTATACCTGCTGACTGCATTCCTTTTTTGATATCTTGAAAATCATTCTGATACCAACTTAACCAGTAACGGATTTTAGGAACAAGATTTCGTGCTATTCGTTCTGGCATTCTCCCATTATCTAGCATTTCAAATTTTGGAACAGAGCTGCCTTGAAAAAGATTATTCCACTGGATTGCACATGATTTTCTTTTTTCTAAAAGCTCTAAGTAATTAATGACGACCGTACAATCATCGGCATTAGAAAGGGGTCTTTCATTAATTGTTATATCATTACATGTTTGTGTATATTCTTTATGTAAAAATTTCTGTATAAAAGGAATTTTCCCATTCTTGATATAGAAATCTTGTATTTTCTTTAAGATAGTTGATAATTTAAATTGTGATAGTGAAGAATTAATTTGTATTATTTTTCCTAAAAATATCCCAATATTATCATCAGAAAAATTGCCTAAATCAATGATACTTTCACAAAGTTTTTCCCATGAATTGCGAATACTGTCATCACGAATTCCATTTGCTACTATAACAATGGCCCAATCATCAATGTGCTCTAATTCATTCAAGTAGTTACTCAATGTATCAATTGATGCTTTATCTGTTTTTCTCAAAACAATCTTATCATCGTTAGAATTACTTAGAATGATAGCATCTTCTCCCAGGCTATATTTCATATCTAAAGCATGAGAAACATCTTCAATTTCTTCATTTATTTTCTTTGAGGATACCACCATCTTCTGAAAATCACTTGGGATAATTAAATCATTTGGATTAGGTAAATCTTTTTCTAATTCCACTTCTTCTGCATGTGTTATTAATGAATTTGTTTGGTATAATTTTGCTAATTCATCAAATGCAAATGGGAAAGGTGCTCCCATTTTAATTTCGCCAGGGATATAAGATAAATCTTCTATATGAGCATGTACAAATCGAGCTGCTTCTGCGGGAGATATACTTTCTCCATTATAAACAAGTGGCTTATATTCTTTGAATTTAATCTGGTAGAGTTTCTTACGTGTCTCCGCTAACTTTTGGATGATTTCATTGCGTTCATGTTGTGCAATATCAGCCTTCCGTTTCAATTCAGCAGAGTTATGACAAGATAAATATTCTGTGATTCCATCAATAGACTGCTCCATTTCCTTATTAGATTCAGTCAATACGGATACACACAGACTGCGCATATCTTCTGGTAACTTATCTTGAAGAACGCGTAATGCTTTTGGGGTATAACTTGTAACTAAAATACGATTTCCTTTTGCTAGAAAATGTCCCATCAGGTTAGCAATAGTATGTGTCTTTCCTGTTCCCGGAGGGCCTTGTACAAGTACTGCATCATGATGTTCAATCTGCCTTGCAATTTCAAGTTGTTCCTTATTAGCAGGCTTCGCCAATAAAATATCAACATCTTCTCCACCGACTTCAGCTAAAGATTGTTCTAATGTCAACTCACCGTCCGATTCAACAGGTACCGATATATTAGCGCCAGCAATATTAAGTAATGTATTTGGTATATACTTCGTTTTCTCGATAGCCTGCAGTGTTGTATTGACGAATTGTGCTAATCCTTCCACACGCTTTCTTAAGAAGAACAGAGGTCTGATCTGTAAAAACAAATTATCGGTTTTATTAAATGAACTATCCTCGCCATAATTAAATATACGACCATCTGGGGTAAGAGAATGAATCGCACATTCAAGAAATTTATATGCCTCTACTCTATCTAGTGGATGATAATTTTGTACATCCAAATCCTTTTGTAATTTTTGCACAGCCGAATGGTTTACTTCATCAATATTAGAAAGTAACATCGTATATAATTCAGAATCCCGATCTGTATCAATCAATTCAATAATATTTTTTTCAGCATGAAACTGAATCTGGATTCGCTTTGCTAAAATAGGATGACATACTGAATTTGTTCGATTCATCAAAATGCCATTACCAACCATTAATTCTAATGTTTCGCTGTCTTTTTTGAGTTCCATATTCAACTCATATAAATTTCGAAAGAAATTACGAACATTACGAATACGTTTTTCTTCTTCTGCCCAACTCCTCCAAATTTTTAACCAATCCTGAAAGGCCTTTACTCTCGATGAATCATCCTGAAAAAAATCATATAAGATTTTACCGTTATCATCCTTTAAAGGTGTTCCTTCTTCTGTGAGACCTTTATATCGTTTCTCTACACAGGTTGGATTGTGGTCAAATTGATTCCAATCATCTTCAAGCCAGTCTGAGAATACAAGATTTGGTGCTGGGCAAGGTGAAAATTCAGGGTTTTTTACTGATAAAATTACTGAGCTGATATCTTCCTCTTCTTCCTCATTTACGCGATCGCGAAAATTCAGTTGTATTTCCGGTGAACTCTTCGGTATATCATCAAAATAAAGCGACCATGGCTGTCGATTAATATTTTTTACAATGCGATTCTTTAATGCTCCCAATTCATTTAAAAATTTAAGAATTGATATTACTTCATTTGTTTTATCCAACAATTTCATCCCCTAACAGTCTAGACGATACAATTTAATACTATTATATCACAATTCTTCAGAAAATCTATTCTTTTAATATTTCTTTCAAGGTGAGTTCTTATCTGTTATTGAATTATTATGATGGTCTACATATACAAAGTAAAAAGCTCACAAGCAATCGAATTTGCGTTGATTGCCTGTGAGCTTTTCCCTTTTAGTTCAAGATGCTCAACCACTCAGAGCCTCATCTTGAAGTCTTCGTAGCCGAACTGGCGGACGGTCTGCCAGCTGCCGTCTTCGTCGCTGGCGATGATGGCGGGCAGGGGCATGCCGTTGAAGGTGTTGTTCTTGACCATGGTGTAGATGGCCATGTCACAAAAGACGATGCGGTCGCCGATGGCGAGGGGCTCGTCGAAGGAGTAGGTGCCGATGGTGTCGCCGGCGAGGCAGGTCGGACCGGCAAAGGTGTAGGTATGGGCCTTCTCCCCCGGCTCGCCGCTGCCGAGGACGGGCGGACGGTAGGGCATCTCGATGACGTCGGGCATGTGGCAGGCGGCCGAGGTATCGAGGATGGCGATGGCGTTCTCCTGCTGGATGTCGAGCACCTCGGCGACGAGGAAACCGGCATTCAGCGCGACGGCCTCGCCGGGCTCGATGTAGACGGTCAGGCCGTACGTCTCCTGCATGTGGCAGATGCACTTCTTGAGGAGCGCGATATCATAGCCTTCCTTCGTGATGTGGTGGCCGCCGCCGAAGTTGATCCACTTCATCTGCGGCAGGTACTTGCCGAACTTCTCCTCGACGGCCTCGAGCGTGACGGCGAGCGCGTCGGCGCCCTGCTCGCAGAGCGTGTGGAAGTGCAGGCCTTCCAGTCCCCCGATGGCGCTCTCGTCGAAGTCGCGCAGCCGCACGCCGAGACGCGAGCCTGCGGCGCACGGGTCGTAGATGGCGTGCTCCTGCGTCGAGCGCTCGGGGTTGATGCGCAGGCCACACGAGACGCCGGCCGCAAGGGCCGCGGGGCCGAATTTCTTCCACTGCGCGAACGAGTTGAAGACGATGTGGCCGCAAATCTTCGTGAGCTCCGCGAACTCGGCCTCCTTGTAGGCCGGCGAGAAGACATGAGTCTCCTTGCCGAACTTGCCCATCTCCTCATGACCGAGCCTCGCCTCGTAGAGGCCGCTGGCCGTCGTGCCCGAGAGGTACTCGGCGATCAGCGGGTAGTAGTGGTACATGGAGAAGCACTTCTGGGCGAGCAGGACGTGCGCGCCCGTGCTCTCCTCCACCTCATGCAGGATGCGCAGGTTGTGCTCGAGCAGGTCCTTCGCGACGACGTACGAGGGCGTCGGCACCTCGAAGAACTCTTTGCGGTAAAGCGATGCGAACGTTTTCATCAGTCGACGAGCTCCGGGTCAAAGCTCTCTTTCCACGGCAGGCCCCACTTGTTGAGCGCCTCCATGAACGGGTCCGGGTCGAACTCCTCGATGTTCTTGACGCCCGGGCCCTTCCAGGTGCCGTTCATGATGAGCATCGCGCCGATCATGGCCGGCACGCCCGTCGTGTAGGAGACGGCCTGCGAGCCGACTTCCTTGTAGCACTCCTGATGGTCGCAGACGTTGTAGAGGTAGTACGTCTTGTCCTTGCCGTCCTTCTTGCCGCGGAAGATGCAGCCGATGTTCGTCTTGCCCTTCGTGCGCGGGCCGAGGCTCGCCGGGTCCGGCAGCACGGCCTTGAGGAACTGCAGCGGCACAATCTTCTTGCCCTCGAACTCGATTGGCTCGATTGACGTCATGCCGACGTCCTCGAGGCACTTGAGGTGCGTGAGGTAGCTCTGGCCGAACGTCATGAAGAAGCGGATGCGCTTGATGCCCGGGATGTTGAGGCCGAGGCTCTCGAGCTCCTCGTGGTGCAAGAGGTACATGTCCTTCGGTCCGACTTCGGGGAAGTTGTAGACGCGCTTGATCTCCATCGGCTTCGTCTCGACCCAGTGGCCGTCCTCCCAGTAGCTGCCGTTGGCCGAGACCTCGCGGATGTTGATCTCGGGATTGAAGTTCGTCGCGAACGGGTAGCCGTGGTCGCCGGCATTGCAGTCGAGGATGTCGATGTAGTTGATCTCGTCGAAGTGGTGCTTGAGCGCGTAGGCGGCAAAGACGCCCGTGACGCCCGGGTCAAAGCCGGAGCCCAAGAGTGCCGTGATGCCGGCCTTCTCGTAGCGCTCGCGGTAGGCCCACTGCCACTTGTACTCGAACTTCGCCGTGTCCTCCGGCTCGTAGTTGGCCGTGTCGACGTAGTTCGTCTTCGTCGCGAGGCAGGCATCCATGATGTGCAGGTCCTGATACGGCAGCGCGAGGTTCAGCACGACGTCCGGCTGGAACTCCTCGATGAGCGCGATGAGCGCATCGACGTCGTCCGCGTCGACCTGCGCCGTGCGGATCTTCGTCTTCGTCGTGCCCTCGAGCTTCTCCTTGAGCGCGTCGCACTTCGACTTCGTGCGCGATGCGATCAGGATCTCACTGAATTCGTCCGAGTTCTGGCAGCACTTGTGGATGGCGACACTCGCCACACCACCGCAGCCGATGATCAAAGCTTTTCCCATGTTTATGCCTCCTAGATTGAGATTATATAGATAAATAGACTTACTTACTTGAGGTAGGGCTTCTCGAGCGCCAGCAACATCTCGCGCAGGAGCTTTAAAGCCGTGGCCGTCGAGGTGCCGCTCGGGTCGAGCGGCGGTGAGAGCTCGACCATGTCGCAGCCGACGATCTGGCAGCCGCGGATGGTGCGCAGCGCGGCAGAGAGAAGGTCCGTGAAGCGCACGCCGCCCGCCTCGGGCGTCCCCGTGCCCGGGAAGCACGAGGGGTCGAGCACATCGAGGTCGATCGTCAGGTAGATAGGACGTCCCTTGAGCGCTGCGATTGTCTCATCAAGGCCCGCAAAGCTGAACTTCTGGATCTTCGTATGGCCCTCGGCCGACCAGTACCACTCCGCGCGCTCGCCGCTGCGGATGCCGAACTGGAAGATGCGGCCGTCGCCGATGATCTCCCAGATGCGGCGGATGACCGTCGCGTGCGAAAGGCGGTTGCCGAGGTATTCCTCGCGCAGGTCCGTGTGCGCGTCGAAGTGGATGACGGCGACGTCGGGGTACTTTTCGTGCACGGCGCGGAAGGCCGGCAGCGTCACGAGGTGCTCGCCGCCAATAAGGAACGGCAGCTTGCCGTCCGCGACGATGTCCCGCGCGCACGCTTCGATGTCCGCGAGCGCCCGCTCCGTGTCGCCGAAGCAGAGCTCGAGGTCGCCGCCGTCGAAGACTTTCGCGTCCTCGAGGTCGAGGTCCTGATACGGGCTGTACGTCTCGAGGCCGTACGACTCCGCGCGCATCGTGCGGCTCGCAAAGCGCGTGCCCGGCCGGTACGACGTCGTCGAGTCGAATGGCGCGCCGTAGAGCACGATGCGGCTCTCCTCGTAGGCGCTTTCACAGCCGAGGAAGGTCTCGACATTACGATTCCGGTTCAACATCTCTTAGCATCTCCTCCACATAATTCGGCAGGGCAAAGGCGCCCGCGTGCAGCTGCGTGTTGTAGTAGCGCGTCTTGAGGCCGATGGCGTTCCAGCGCACCCAGTTGACGTCCTTGACGGGATGGCGCTTCTTGGCGGCAAAACCGAAGAGCCAGTGGCCCGATGGATACGTCGGGATGTGCGCCTGATAGACGCGGCTTATCGGGAAGGAATCGACGATGCGCTTGTGGGCGCGCTGCATCGCGTAGGCGTCCTGCTGGTAGAACGGGCTCTCGTGCTGATTGACCATGATGCCGTCCTCGCGCAGCGCCTTGTAGCAGTTGCCGTAGAACTCTTTCGTGAAGAGGCCCTCGCCCGGGCCGAACGGGTCCGTCGAGTCGACGATGATGAGGTCGTAGGCGTCCTCCGCGTGGCGCACATACTTGAGGCCGTCCTCGTAGTGGATCGTGACGCGCGGGTCGCCGAGACACCCCGCCGTCTGCGGCAGGTACTTTTTGCAGACCTCGACGACGAGCTCGTCGATCTCGACGAGGTCGATGTGGCGCACCGTCGGATAGCGCAAGAGCTCGCGCACCGTGCCGCCGTCGCCGCCGCCGATGACGAGGATGTCGTGCGCGTCGGGATTGACGCACATCGGCACATGCGTGATCATCTCGTGGTAGATGAACTCATCCATCTCCGTCAGCATCATGTAGCCGTCGAGCGTCAAAAAGCGGCCGAATTCCTTCGAGTCGAAGATGTCGATGCGCTGGAATTCGCTGCGGCCTGAGTAGAGCTGGCGATCCACCTTGATGGAAAAGCGGACATTCGATGTGTGGTGTTCGGTAAACCAGAGTTCCATATGCTCCCTCCCTTTCGATAATTTGCGTTGATTTGCGTTATTTCACGACATTGAGCCGCGCGAGCGTCATGTCCTCGGGGCCCGTCATCTGGCAGCCCTTCTTGCGCGCGTAGCGGATGTAGGTCAGGATCTCGTCCGTGATGCGCTCACCCGGCGCGAGGATTGGGATGCCCGGCGGGTAGCACATGACGAACTCGCTGCAGACGCGGCCCGAAGTCGACTCGAGCGGCAGCGACTCCTTCTCGGCGTAGAACGCCTCCTGCGGCCCGTAGACGACCTCTGGCTCGATGTACTCGGCCTTGAGCATCTTCGAGGAATCCTTGCGGTAGTTGCGTCGGATCTCCGCGAGCGCGGCGACGAGCCGCTCGATGTCCTTAGGCCGGTCGCCGACTGAGACGTAGGCCAAGAGGTTTGCAATGTCGCCAAACTCCGTCTGGATGTCGTACTCGTCGCGCAGGAGGTCGTAGATCTCGATGCCCGCGAGGCCCGTCGGCCGCGTGAAGATGGAGAGCTTCGTCGTGTCAAAGTCGTAGATCGAGTCGCCGTTGATGAGCTCGCGGCTGTAGGCGTAGTAGTCGCCAATCGCGTTGATCTCGTCGCGCGCGTACTCGACGAGGCCGATGACCTTATCAAAGATCTCCTGCCCGTGCAGGGCGAGGTTGCGGCGGCTGATGTCGAGGCTCGAGAGCAAGAGGTACGAGCCCGAGGTCGTCTGCGTGATGTTGATGACCTGATGCACATAGCCCGCATTGACCTCTGGCCCGCAGAGCAGCATCGAGCTCTGCGTCAGCGAGCCACCCGACTTGTGCATGCTGATTGAGGCCATGTCGGCGCCAGCCGCCATCGCCGAGACGGGCAGCTTGTCGTGGAAGTAGAAATGCGTGCCGTGCGCCTCGTCGGCGAGCACCATCATGCCGTGCGCATGTGCGAGGGCTACGATCTCGCGCAGGTTCGAGCAGATGCCGTAGTACGTCGGATTGTTGACGAGCACGGCCTTGGCGTCAGGATGACGCCGTATCGCGTCCTTGACTTCCTCGACGCGCATGCCGAGCGAGATGCCGAGCGTGTGGTCCATCTGCGGATTGACGTAGACCGGGACGGCACCGCAGAGGATCAGCGCATTGATGGCGCTGCGGTGCACATTGCGCGGCATGATGATCTTGTCACCGCGCCCGACTGCCGTCAGCACCATCGCCTGCACGGCCGACGTCGTGCCGCCGACCATGAAGAACGCATGAGCCGCGCCAAAGGCCTCCGCCGCAAGCTTTTCGGCATCGCGGATGACCGAGACGGGATGGCAGAGATTGTCGAGCATCTTCATCGAGTTGACATCGACGTCGAGGCACTTCTCCCCGAGGAAGTCCCGGAGCTCCGGATTGCCGCGGCCGCGCTTGTGGCCCGGCACGTCAAATGGCACGAGGCGCGCGCGCTTCATGCGCTCGAGCGCCTCGAGAATCGGTGCACTCTCCTGAGTCAGATATCGTCCCACCGTCTTTCACTTCCTTATCTTTATCTTTATCATCTTTATCGCATTTTTTCAGTAGAGATTGCGGCCGCTGTAGATCTCGATCATCTCGCGGCGCAGGCTGTTGCTGATGGCGAGGCGGTCCTTCGGCGGGATCTCGTAGATGTCCGTATTGAACAGGTAGTTCTGCAGCTGCGGCTCCTTGATGAGCATGCGCGTGTGGTAGAGATTCGCCTGATAGAGGTTGATGTCGACGGCGTCGTAGCGGTCGAGCGTCTCCTGCGCGATGAACTCCTGGATGGAGCGCATCTTCGAGTCCATGAAGAGCTTGCGGCCGTCGAGGTCGCGCGTGAAGCCGCGCACGCGGTAGTCCATCGTGATGATGTCCGAGTCGAACTGCGCGATCATGTAGTCGAGCGTCTTTAAAGGCGTGATCTCCCCGCACGTCGCGACGTCGATGTCGACGCGGAACGTCGCGATGCTCGTGCCCGGATGGAACTCGGGGTACGTGTGTACCGTCACATGGCTCTTGTCGAGATGCGCGAGGATCGTGTCGCCGAGGATGGCCGACTCGACCGGCTTTTTGCGTCCCGATGTCACCGCGTCTTCTTCCGCGATGAGCATCGTCACGCTCGCGCCCTGCGGGTCGTAGTCCTGCTTTGCGATGTTGAGGATGCGCGCGCCAATCATCTCCGTGACCGTCGACAGGATCTTTGTCAAGCGCTCCGAGTTGTACTGTTCGTCGATGTACTTGATGTAGTCCTGCTGCTCCCGCGCCGACTTCGCATAACAGATATCATAGATGTTGAAGCTCAATGCCTTCGTCAGGTTATTGAAGCCGTACAGCTTCAGCTTTTCCTCCAATCCACCAAAACCTGCCTTTCTTTTTATGGCTTTCATCAAAAAGGCCACGGCTCCAGAAGCCATGGCCTTTCTGCTAACTTTAGCTTTATTTTAGCAGATTCAACTCGTTGAAACAAGTGGAATCTTGCGCCCAAAGGCGCGGATTTTAAGCAGATCGCGTGCGGTTATTCCGACTGTTCTTCCGACTGTGCAAAGCGCCCGAGGAGCTCGCGGTCCTTGTCGCTGAGCTCCTTCTTCTCCAAGAGGTCGGGGCGCCTTTCCTGCGTCAACTTGAGCGACTGCTCGTGGCGCCACTGGCGGATCTTCGCGTGGTCGCCCGAGAGCAACACCTCCGGCACCTCCATGCCCTCGAAGTCGCGCGGCCGCGTGTACTGCGGGAAGCCCAAGAGGCCGTCGTAGAATGAGTCCGTCGGCGCCGACTCCGCATCGCCGAGCACGCCCGGCAGCATGCGCGAGACAGCATCCGTGATGACCATCGCCGGCAGCTCGCCGCCCGTCAGCACGAAGTCGCCAATCGAGATGGCCTCGTCGGCGAGCGGGTAGATGCGCGCGTCAAAGCCCTCGTAATGGCCGCAAATGAAGACGAGCTGCTCATAGCCCGCGAGCTCCTTGGCCTTCTCCTGCGTAAAGACAGGCCCCGCGGGGTCCATGATCAGCACGCGGCGGCTCGCCGCATGCGCTGCTGTCGCCTCGAGCACCGCGCGCACGGCGCGGTACATCGGCTCCGGCTTCAGCACCATCCCCGCGCCGCCGCCAAACGGCGAATCGTCGACATGCCTGTGCTTGTCGTGCGAGTAGTCGCGGAAATTCGTGAAGTGGATGTCGAGGATGCCTTTGTCGACGGCGCGCTTCGTGATGCTCGCACCGAACGGCCCCGCAAACATCTCCGGGAACAGCGTGATCATGTCAATGCGCATCGTCCGTCTCCTCCGGCAGGTCGACGACCATGCGGCCGCCCGCGATGTCGATCTCCTTGACGACCGCCTTGAGTGCGGGAATCAAGAGTTCACGCCCGTCCGGGCGGCGCGCCTGATAGACGTCGTTGCTGCCCGTGCGCAGGACGTTCTCGACCGTGCCGAGCTCCGTGCCCGCCCCGTCGTAGACCGTCAGGCCGATGATGTCGAACGTGTAGAACTCGCCTTCCTCAAGCGGCACAGCCTCGCTGCGGTCGACCGTCAGCAGGCGGCCCGTCAGGCGCATGGCGTCCTCGCGCACGGGGTACTCGCGGAACTTCAGCAGGATGAACTGCTTGTGGTACTTGCAGCTCTCGATATGCAGCAGCTCGTCGCCGACCATGACTTCCTTCATATCGGCAAAGCGCTCCGTGAAGTCCGTCAGCGGGATGATGCGCATCTCGCCGTGGATGCCGTGCGCCGCGCCGACCTTGCCGATCGTCACACGGTCCTTAGCCGCCATTTTCTTGCTCTTCTTAGCCGCGGATGGCGATAATCTTGTCATCTTCCACCAGCACTTCCACATTCATGAGCTCGCGCATGTCGTCACCGACCTTGACGTCGACCTGGCGCTCGAGCGTGCCCTGCACGATCTCCGAACCAATCTTGAGCTTCTCCGTCTGCTCCTTCTGTGCGAGAGCCTGTGCGCGGTAGTCCGCACGCTTCTGGCGCTCCTGGCCGAAGTGCTGCTGGATGGCGTGCAGGCGCTGGATCTCCTGCGGTGTCGGGTCATCGGCATTGGCCGGGCCGTTCTCCTGCAGGACGCGCTTCTCCTGGATGTCGAGCTGCTGCAGCTCGAGCTCCGCGCGCTGGATGCCTTCCGTGAGTTCCTTGAGCATCTTTTCCTTGAGCTTTTCCGTGACCTTTGCCTTGATCGTCACCGGCATCTTGAGCGAAATCGTATCCATGTTTGTTCCTCTTTTCTGCTCGAACTTGAAATACAAAAACAGCGGCAAAGCCCACAAGTCTTTGTGTGGGCGATGCCGCTCTTCTTCTGATTTCATTTATTCAATGATATCAACCGAGACTTTTTTGTTCTCCCGGGTGGCTGCGGCCTTGACAACCGTGCGCATGGCTTTCGCGATGCGGCCCTGGCGACCAATGACCTTGCCCATGTCATCCTCATCCACGTGGAGTTCGAGCGTAACCTGGCGGTCCTGCTGCTTTTCCTCGACGCGGACATCTTCGGGATGATCCACTAAGGACTTCGCGATGACTTCAACAAGTTCTTTCATGCTGTAGCCTCACTCAATCAGTTCTTAGCGTTCTTTGCCTCAGCAAACTTAGCCATGAGGCCCTTCTTGCTGAAGAGATTCTTAACGGTGTCCGTCGGCTGAGCACCCTTGCCCATCCAATCGAGAACCTTCTCCTCGTCAACATTGACGACTGCCGGGTTCTGGGACGGATCGTAGTTACCGAGGACCTCGATGAAACGACCATCGCGCGGTGCGCGGGAGTCCGCGACAACAATGCGATAGAACGGATTCTTCTTTGCACCCATACGGTTCAGACGAATCTTTACTGCCATGTGAATTCACCACCTTTCAAATTGGGATTGGGAAATATCTCAATGCATGAACGGCAATTTCGGAAGCCCGAGGCCGCCGAGATTCGGCAGGCCTTTCTTGCCCTTCTGCATCTTCTTCATTTTCTTCATCATCTTCTTCATCTCGCCGAACTGCTTCAGGAGCTTGTTGACGTCCTGCACGCGCGTGCCGGAGCCCATCGCGATGCGCTTGCGGCGGCTGCCGTTGATGATGTTTATGTTGGCGCGCTCTTTCGGCGTCATCGACTTGATGATCGCCTCGATCTGGCGGATTTCCTTGCCGTCGAGGTCGATATCCTGTCCGGCGAGCTGCTTCTTGAGGCCGCCCATGCCCGGAATCAGGCCTAAGATGTTGTCGAGCGAGCCAAGCTTCTTGACCTGCTGCATCTGCGCGAGGAAGTCATCGAGCGTGAACTCGTCCTTGCGCAGCTTCTTCTCCATCTTCTTGGCTTCTTCCATGTCGAAAGTCGCCTGTGCCTTCTCGACGAGCGAGAGCACATCGCCCATGCCGAGGATGCGCGACGCCATGCGGTCCGGATGGAACGGCTCGAGCGGCTCGAGCTTCTCGCCAAGACCGATGAACTTGATGGGCACGCCCGTGACCGCCTTGACGGAGAGCGCGGCACCGCCGCGGGCATCGCCGTCGAGCTTCGTCATGACGACACCGTCGAGGCCGAGCGCGTCGTTGAACGACTGCGCGACGTTGACGGATTCCTGGCCCGTCATCGCATCGACGACGAGCAGGATTTCATGCGGATGGACCTCCGACTTGATGTCACAGAGCTCCTGCATGAGCTTCTCATCGATCTGCAGGCGGCCCGCCGTATCGATGATGACGACATCGCAGGCATGCGACTGCGAGTAGCCGATCGAGTTCTTCGCGATTGTCACCGCGTCCGTCCCCTGCTCCATCGAGAACACGGGGATGTCGAGCTGCTTGCCGAGGACCTGCAGCTGCGTGATGGCCGCCGGGCGGTAGATGTCCGCCGCGACGAGCAGCGGGCGCTTGCCCTGCTTCTTGAGCGCGAGGCCGAGCTTGCCAGCAGACGTCGTCTTGCCGGCGCCCTGCAGACCGACCATCATGATGATCGTCGGCGGCTTCGGACTCATGTTGATGCGGCTCTGCGTGCCGCCCATGAGCTTCGTGAGCTCCTCGTCGACGATCTTGATGACGACCTGTGCCGGCGTCAGCGTCTCGAGGATATCCTGACCAATCGCGCGCTCCTTGACGGTCTTGATGAACTGTTTGACGACCTTGAAGTTGACGTCGGCTTCGAGAAGTGCCATGCGTACTTCTCGCATCGCCTCATTGACGTCGTCCTCCGTCAGCTTGCCATGGCCGCGGAGCTTCTTGAAGGTTGCCTGAAGTCGATCCGATAAACTTTCAAAAATCAAAAATCATACCTCCCGGCCATATTCACTGCTGCCAAGTAACGGCACGAGGCGCGCGAGGATATCGCGGACTGCCGCGTTGTTCTCATCCGTCCGCAGGGCCTTGACCGAGCGGCAGATGTCCGCGAGCACCGCACGTTCCTTCTGGTAACGCGCCACGAGCCCGAGCTTCGCCTCATACGATTCCATGGCCTTCTCGGAGCGATGGATGTTGTCATAGACCGCCTGCCGGGAAATCCCGAGCTCCTCGCCGATCTCCGACAACGAGAAATCCTCAAAGAGATGCATCTTGAGGCATTCCTGCTGCTTCTCTGTCAAAAGCGCCCCATAGAAATCAAACAGCGCCGACAAATACAAAAGCTGCTCCATCCTGCCCCACCTTCATCTTGATATCGTGCCAAGGCTTTTTGCTTGACATAGGCTATTATAACGGACCCCCGCCCTCGTGTCAAGCATTTTTCCTTGTCAGTCGCAAAAAAGCCTCCGGGGAGACTCCTCGGAGGCTTTTGCCTGTCGTTATCCAGTTTTACTTTGCAGCATCAGCCGGCGCATCTTTCTCGATCACGCTGCCGTAGAGATCGCGGTAGCGCTTCTTCTGCTCGCCGTTCTTCTGCTTGACCAGCTCGTCGCGGTCGTTGACGCGGACGCGCTCGATCTTGTGGCGGTCGTTATCCTTGCCCTCGACGCGGTCGACGCGGAAGCGATTGAGGGAAAGCTCGCGGATCTCCGGCTCGAATTCCTCCGACATGCGCTCCATGTCGTTGTCGACACTCGCGCCGTTCTCGAGTGCCCGCGAGAAGATCGCGGCAAACTCATAGCGCGTGATCGTGCGGTCACCCTTGAACTCGCCGTCCGGATAGCCCTCGAGCAGGCCGCGGTCTGCGAGCTTCTTGACGTAGACGTAAGCCCAGTGGTTCTCCGGCACATCCGGGAACAAGATGGAGCGACGCTTCGGTGCTGCCGCCGTGCCCTGCTGGCCGACGAGCGCCTCGAGCTTCTCGATCTTCTCGTCCTGCTTCTGGACGTAATCCTTGAGCGCGAGGATCTCCTTCGCCATCGCGACGCGACTGTTCGTCACATGGTTGCCCTGGCCGAACTTGAAACTGATGCCCGCGTTGACCATGTTCTCGCCGCCGCCGACTGTGCCGCCGACCGACAGCGTCGTGTCCTCATTCGGACGGTAAAACGCGCCGACAGCCGCCGCATTCGCGCCGCGGTAATTGCCGTAGCCAACAGCGAAATCCCACTTGTCATCCGGGTCGAAATCCTGCGGATGCAATGCCGCGAGAGCCGCAGCACCAGCACCGACGCGGTCCACACGACGGTCGAGGCTGCTGACCTCGCCACCGAGCTTACCGATTGCCTGATCGCGCTGTGCGAGCTGGCTGCCATTGACGGCCTCCGTCGAATCCGGCGTGACCTTGCCCGGTGCGACACCTTCAATCTTGTTGCCGCCCATGTTGACATTGCCCTGCTGGACCGTGATGTCCTTGTGCTTGTCATCGCCCTTGACCGTCATGCCGCTGTTGTTGATCGTCGTATTGCCCGTCGTGACCGTCTTGGCATCGATGCTATCGATACACTTGAGGTCCTTGGCCAACTTGACCTGCATCTTGGCATTATCGCCATCCTGCGAAACAACGACACCGATGTTATCGCCAGCCGCGTACTCCTTCGCGCCGCCGTAGAGCTGGACATTGTTGTTCAGCTTCACCGCTGCGTTGCCAGAATCGCCGCTGTACTTCATGCCATCGTCCATCGTGGCGACCTCATGGGATGTACCATTGTGGTCTTCATAGACCACGCGGTCCATACCATCCTTGCCGCCATGACCGTCCGTGCCATCGACACCGACCTGGCCATTCTTGACGTGGATGTCAGCCGATGCGTTCTGGCCATCTTTGCCATCTGCGCCCTTCGGGCCCTTCGGACCGACGAGTCCAATATGGCCTTCCGTGCCATCTTTGTCATCGACACCCTTGATGGTCACACCATTCTGGCCATCCTTGCCCTTGACGGAGATACCGTCCTTGCCGTCAATGCCGACGCCGGACTTGCCATCTTTGCCATTGATGCCAACATGGCCATCCTTACCATCTTTGCCGTCTTTGCCAACACCGCCGATGTTCAGGTTATCGTTGAGCTTCAGGTCATAGACCTTCTGCCCATCGGCACCCGTCTTCTGAGCAATCTGGAGGTTGCCATCCGTGTAGGAGCCGTCCGCTTTCGCAGCCGTGCCGCCATTGACAGTGACTTCCGTATGATGCTTATCGACCGTATCGATCTTCGTGTTCACATCAGCAATCTGCTTGTTGACATTCGACTCGACCTGATGCAACTGGTCCTCTGTAGCAGCACGGCCGCTGACATAGGAGCCATCCTTATTCCAGGTCTTGTTGTCCAAGTTGGTGACATACTTGCCAGCCTTCCTTGTCGGTCTTGCCCGTAGCCTTGCCATCCTTATCATAGATGGTCAGGCTGCCGTCGCCATCTGCAATCTTGCCGATCTTGACGCCATTGTCACCGCCAGCCACAATCTGGCCCTTCGAGCCATCGACAGTGACCTTGTCGTCGCCTGTGCCAGCCGTAACCGTGCCGTTAGTACCGCTGATGGCAACTGTCTTATCTCCCTTAGCAGCATCACCGAAAGTGACATCCTTAGCAAGATCCACAGTATATTTCTTACTGCCATCTGCATTCGTCCCAGGTGTAACCGTAACGTTACCCGAAGGACCAGCCTCCACCGTCGTATGCTGTTCAGCCAAAGTCTTGACGTCGTTGAGCTGGCTGCCATTGACAGCATCCTTGGACGTAGCACTGATTTCACCATCGGCTACATTCGTAATCTTGTTGCCGCCGTTGTCAAGGCCCTTATCCGTCAGCGTGACAGTAGTTGTCTTTCCAGATTCCGTCTTGCTGATGGTCATACCATCATTGTTGATGGTCGTATTCCCCATCTTGACAGAACCATTGTTGCCAAGGTTGAGGTCCTTGTTCAGCTTGATCAGCAACTGGCCGTCGTCGCCACTCTGGCTCGAAACAACACCAATGTTGCCATCCGTAAGGTCGGCTTCCTTCTTGGCATTGCCCTTGACGTTGACCGTCTTGTTCAACTTGACCGAAGCACCCTTGCCGAAATCACCGGCATACTTCTGGCCGTCATCCATCGTAGCGACTTCATAGGTGTTGTTGCCGTTCTTGTACTGGATACGCGGAGCCTGCTCGATGGTAGTTTCCTTGCCACTAGCAGCGTCTTTGATAGTAGTCGATACATTCTTCTTATCATCCAGCGTAGCCGACTTGAGGTCCGTCGTGATGTCGATGGAGATGCCATCCTTGCCAGGCGTACCGTCGGCACCCTTCGGACCAGTCAGGCCGATATGACCAACGCCGTCCTTGCCAGAGATAGAAACGGCATCCTTGCCCGGCTGACCGTCTTTGCCCGGCGTACCGATGGCAATCTTGCCATCAATGCCATTCTCACCATTAAGGCCATTCGAGCCTGTGATGCTGACACCATTCTGGCCATCCTTGCCAATGACCGAGATGCCATCCTTGCCGTTAAGGCCGATGCCAGACTTGCCATCTGCACCTGTGAGACCGATGGATCCATCAACACCATCCTTGCCAGCTTTACCCAGCGTGACCTTATCATTGAGTTTCAGGTCATATGTCTTCTGGCCATCTTTCTCCGTGACTTTCAGCTTCAGGTTTTCGCCATTATAGTCTGTAGTTCCGGCGGCTTTCCCGTTTTCTACCGTAACGACGGTATGCTTACCAGCTGTCGATGCAGCCTTATTGACTGCGTCACTGATTGTCTTGAGCTGATCTTCGGTAGCCGCACGGCCGCTGACGTATTCAGGATTATTGACATTCCATTCTTTGTTGTCAAGGCCTGTAGCATAGTCGCCAGCCACAGCCTTCTTATTAGCTAAAATTGGCTTGCCATCCTTGTCGACGCCTGTAATCATATCGAGTGTCTGGTTATCGAAATGCTTGATGACAATCGGGTCCTTAGACTCATCAGAGCCCCCCTGTTCGTCGCCACCGACAGTCAAGGAACCATCCTGCTTCAAGTTGATATCTTTATTCAGAGCGACCTTGATTGCCCCGCCATCAACAGAAGTCTGGATATTGCCCGTATTTGTTTTCTTGGCTGCATCATAGGTACCGTCACCTTTAATCGTCAAGATCTCACCAAGCTTTTTGGCAATCGCCGTATCATCAGTTTTGTCACCAATGAACTTCAGACCGTCATCGAGCGTAGCCACCGTATGGGTCGTAGTGCCGGCTTCGCCGTCTTTACCATCCTGATAGACAATGCGGGTGATACCATCCGTGCCATTGATACCAGGTTTGCCATTCTTGCCATCAGTGCCATTCTTGCCGATGGTCTTGATGATGGTGGTTACCTTTCCATCAGCACCGTTCTTGCCAGTGAGACCAATCTCGCCGTCATTACCATTCTTGCCATTAGCAGTGATTGTCTGTGCGGTCACATCATCCGACAAAGCAATGGTCACTTTGCTGCCTGCCTGGTTCAGAACAATGTTCTTGCCTGCATCCAACGTTACAGTGCTACCCGGTTTAATCAACGGGGTCGATGTCCCCGATACAGAACCGCCACCAGAATTTGATGTAGTCAGCGTAAAGCCGGAGTTGTTGATGGCATCGGCAACCGAATTTCCTGTTGCATAGGAATTCGCATTGTTATCCGGATTCGTTACGGAAACCTTGCCATCTGTTCCGTTCGAGAAAGTTGCCGTAGCGACTTTGATGTCGTATGCGTGGTTCGGCGTTCCGTTAGGAACATCCGTTACACTGATGCTATTGTCTGAGGACTTTACCGTCGTCTTGGCTGCGTTAAGCTGCGATACGTTGACAGCATCGCTATCCTTCGTGCCGTTTCCGACATTGGTGATGGTCTTGCCGCCATTATTGAGGCCATTTTCTGTCAAGCTGATTGTATTGGTTGTATCGCCATTTTTCGTGGTGATGGTCACGCCGCCATTGTTGATGGTGGTATTGCCCATCTTGACAGAGCCCATGTCGCCCAAGTCGATGTTCTGAGCAAGCTGAACGTTCATTACACCGTCCTTAACATTGACGCCGATGTTGTTATTCGTCAGAGTACCAGTTGCTCCGCCCTTGATATCCAAGCGCTCATTGAGTTTCTTGAGAAGGACGTTCTGCTCGTCTGTCTTGATGGTCGTGGTGGTTTTGCCATCAACGGTTTTCGTCTCGGTCTCAGCAGCCTTGTAGTTGTCGCCGGCATACTTCTGTCCGTCGTCCAGGGTTGCGATAAACTGAGTCGTACCATTGTAATAGTCACCATATTCCAGGCGGCCGTATTCATTGGCTTTGTCGGCAGTGTAGGAATTCCCATCCTGCAGATATGTGGCACCGGGAGTGATAGAGTTGTAAATATAGGTCGGTTTCTCACCGGTCTTATCATAAAGGACAACATAACCACCGGCATCCGGGCCAATGCCCAATACCACCTGACGCTGGTCGTTCTCACCATCTGTGCCATCATGTTTCACAATGGAAATCGTAGAGCCGTCAATCTTAACAGCTTCTTTAATAGGCACATCCTTTTGATTCCCCTGCTCATCCTTTTCATGGAAAGCACCCAGAGTGTTAATCGTGAGACTGCCACCATTCTTTTCTTCCTGTGTACCCAGGGTAATATCCTTGTTCAGAGATACATCATAGTTGTACTGTCCATTCGTCGTTGTACGCTTCAGCTCCAGATTGCCGCCCTTAACGAGCGTATTATCTGCCGTGGCGTTCTGCCCGCCGACGGAAACAGTAGTATGCCTTGCATCGACTGCTCTGAGCTGGGCCACGTTGACGGCATCCGTATCCAGGGAGCCTGCGGCCACGCCGGTAATCTGGCGGGTAGTAGTGCTGTCATTACCTACGGCAACAGCATTCTCCGTTGCTTCCCAAGCTGAACCAGTAGAAGTGCTGCTCTTCGCATAGGCCGCTTTTTCTTTAGCATCGGTCAAAGCACTGTACTTGGCACGGGTGGTCTTGGAGTTGCTGCCCAAGGCCACGCTGTCAGCAAAAGTTGCCTGTGCACCACTGCCGATGGCAGCGGCGTTAGTTGCAGCGTCTGTTGTGGTAGCGCCGAGGGCCGCCAAAGAATTCTTGCCGGCGGCGATGGAATTCTCACCAAAGGCGGTGGAGTTCTCACCGGAAGCCAGGGTCTTATAGCCGAAGGCCGTGGCACCTGCCGCGGCGGCCTTGGTGTCGTTGCCGAAGGCCGTAGCGTTGTCGCCGGAGGCTTCGGTGGAATAGCCAAAGGCCGTGGCATTGGCATAGCCGTCGATATTATAGCCGTTGGTACCTTCATGGGCTTTGGTCAGCACATTGTCCGGTGTAATGTCCACTTCACTGCCATTCATGGTCGTCTTGGCCAGAGAGGTTTTCTTTTGGCCGTTGTAGACCTTGCCGTTGGTGCCTGCAGTGGTATCAATAGTAACATTGCCATCGGCATCCACGTTGACTTTCCAGAGGCTGCCCTGATAGTCGCGAACGTAGGTATTGCCGTCCTTGCCAGCCAGGACCACGTAGTCGTGTTTCTCATTGCCGCTGTCGATTGGCATCTGCTTGATGCCGGCAGTATGAACTTTATTATCAGTAGCGGATGTGTACGTGTAGGCAAGCTTGCCATGGACATCCATCTGTTCTGTCTTATTCGTGTCATCTTCCGTGTATTTGTTGGTCACAGCACCATTCTCGTCGAGTTTGGCACCGGCGATGGTATCCGTGCCCCAGGCCGTGGATTCTTCATCGGCGGCGACGGTGGCATTACCCCAGGCTGTGGAATACTGTGCCAGAGCACGGGTACGGTTGCCAAAGGCCGTGGCACCGGTGGAAGAAGCGCGGGTATCGTTGCCAAAAGCGACGGAGTCATTGTACTTGGCAATGGTCTTCTCGCCAAAGGCCAGGGAACGGCCGCCAAGCGCTTGGGTGTCTTCGCCGAAAGCCACGGACTGCTGGCCGCTGCCGTCATCTGCACCTGCCACCGTATTATGGCCAAAAGCCAGAGAAGCAGCACCTTTAGCCTGAGCCCCCTGGCCAAAGGCCGTGGAAGATGCACCGCTGGCCGTATTGATAATATTGACAATGTTTCCTTTTTTATCGGTGGTTTCAAGCCCGCCAAAGGCCGTGGCATACTGGCCCGTAGCCTTGGCATTCTTGCCGATGACCGTAGCACCCTTGCCCTCTGCCTGAGCGCCATTGCCGATGGCTACAGCAGAGTCGCCCGTCGCCTTGGCGCTGACACCGGCGGCGAGGGAATTTTTAGCCACAGCACCACCGTTTGTATAGTTGGTATCTGTTTCCGTATTGGGAGACCAGACGCTGTAATCATGAACATTGACCTTTTGGGTGGCCGCTTTCAGCTGGGCCACGTTGACGGCATCCGTATCCAGAGTACCAGCAGCCAGATTATTCAGCTGACGGGTAATGGCAGTGGCAGTGATGTTGCCATCCCCATCCCGTTCTTCTGCCCGGCCGATGGAAACGGCTTCGTCCGTGGATTGCCAGATTGAGGTATCATCCACGGAAGCCACGCCGGTCCGCGGGTCATAGCCTTCGATATTTTTATCAGCTCCAGATTTGGAATTCTTGCCCAGGACGATGGAATTGGCCCGCCAGGCGTTGCTTCCTTCCCCGATGGCAATGGCGTTTGTTCCCCAGGCCCCGCTGTTCTGTCCCAGAGCAATGGCATGGGCCGTGGTCCCGGCTCCGGACCCCAGGGCGATGCTGTAATCCCCCCAAGCTCCGCTGCCCCCCAGAGCAACGGCATTCTGTCCGGTGGCTTTTGAACCAGCACCTACTGAAGCAGACTGGTTCCCATGGGCCTGGGCTCCATAACCTACAGCTGTGCCCGTATTGGAAGCCTTGGTTTCTGTGCCCACGCCGGTACTCTGGTAAGCCACACTGGCATTCTGGCCCAGAGCCACCCCATAGGAACCTGTGACGGAAGCATTGGATCCGATGGCTGTACCACTGGTTAAACTTCCGCTGATATGGGCGCCCCCGATGACCGTGGAATCCGAAATGGAATCGCTCCAATACCCGCCAACAGTGGAGTTCTTGCCGATAGCCGTCACATTGCTCCCTTTGGCACTGGCCCCGCCAATGGCGGTAGAAGAACTGCCCTGGACAGAAGTCCCATAGCCCAAAGCGGTGGAATGATCCCCTGAAGCTACGGAGCTATTGCCTACGGCCGTGGCATAGGCATAGTTGGCATTGGCCCCCTGTCCTACTGCCGTGGAATTCGTATCACCGGCATGGCCGCCCACAGCCGTACTCTGAGACCCAGTAGCCGAAGACCCCCAGCCGATGGCCGTAGCCTGATTCGTAGTAGCGTTGGCACTGTTTCCCACTGAAACAGATTGATTGCCCGTGGCCGAACCGCCTACGGTAATTGCCTGGCCGCCGCTGGTGGCAGAGCCGGCTCCGATGGCGATTTCGTTGGCGCTGTTGGTATGGCCTCCGATGGCGATGGAGTTATCCCCTGCGGCAGAAGCCGCATTGATATAGCCCCAGTTATCCTTCGAAGAGCCGATAGCAATGGAATAGTTTCCGATGGCATGGCCACCTACAGACGTAGAATAAGAGCCCTGGGCGGTGGAACCATACCCTACTTCCACAGAATGGTCTCCTTTGGCGTGGCCCCCTACCGCTACCGAGTAAGCGCTTTGGGCGGTGGAACCGGACCCTACCTGCACCGCATAGTACCCTTGGGCATGTCCACCGATAGCCACAGAGCCTTCCTGCTGAGCGCTGGTCCCGGAACCGATGGATACGCTGTCTTTCCCCATGGCCGCAGCCCGGTATCCGTAAGCAGAGGCATCTTCTCCCGAAGCATAGGTATTTGTACCTACGGCCGTGGCATTGTCTCCTTTTGCCACAGCACTGACACCGGCCGCCAGGGCATTGTTCCCGGTGGCACCGTCGTTGAGGTAGTTGTTGTTCCCAGCGGCATCCGTAGCTTCCGTGGTCTTCACGCTGTAATAATGGGTCATGGCGTTTTTCAACTGGGCCAGGTTGACGGCGTCTGTGTCTTCACTGCCGGCAGCCACGCCGGTGATCTGACGGCTGGCAGTGCCATTGCCGATAGAAAGAGCGCCCTCGCCAGACTTCCAGGCCAAGCCACTGCTGGTGGACGTGGTGCCGGTCTTGGGGTCCCAGCCGGTGGTGCCGCCGGAGCGGTCTGCCTCAGAGCCTTTGCCCAGGGCAATGGAGCCTTCCACGCTAGCTTTGGTGTTCTTGCCGATCGCTACGGCATTCTCGGTGGCGGTGGTTTCTTTACCAATGGCTACGGCATTTTCTTTGGCCACGGCCGTATCGCCGACGGCTACGGCGGAGTTGTCAGCGGTGGAATTGTAGCCGACTGCTACGGCATTGCTGCCGTTGGCGGTGACATCGGTACCGGCGGCGATGGAGTTCTTGGCCGACTGGTAGAGCTGGACGGAATAAAGGTAGCTGGTGTTGTCGGACGGCTCATAATTGTAGACCGGCTGGCCATCTTCTTTGTCAGCCTTGCTGGCATCGCTCGTGATGTCCGTTACGGTAGAAACCGTGCCGTCCTCTGCCGTTACGGTATGGGTATACTTGTACTGCGGCGTAGTGGTCGTGTTGTCATCGGCATCGCGGAACACATGCGGCTTCCGGGTTGGATTACCGCTGTCATCCTTATACCAGGCAGCATTTTGCGTCGAGGTAGTCTGATTGCCGTCTTTGTCGACGTAGTAGGTCACGAGCTTGTCGGTGATCTTGGCATTGTTGCCGATGGCGGTGGAGTTGGTGCCTTCGGCATGGCTCTTGTAGCCTACAGCTGTAGAGCCGCTGGCTTCTGTGGATGTCGTGAGCTCATGGGCTTTGCCTTCACCATCGACGAGTTTCGTATTATCTTCTGCCATGGCCTGACCTTTCGTCTCGTCGGCCGTATCCTTGCGCAGAGTGTCTGTCTTAGTACCGATGGTGGTATTATTCTCGCCGTTATTATTCGCACCTTCTGGGGTCGTCTCTTTGCCGACGAGCAAATTGCCATGCTCGTCATACGATGCCGAGCCACCGGTGCCGAGGTCGACGACGGTCTTCGCGTCAGTCGGATTGGCGTCGGCCTGTGACGGGCTGGTCAGGCCGAGGGCAACGGCCAGGGCGAGGGCATAGAGTCCCCCCTGGCTGCTCTTGCGGTGGGAGTGGCTCGTGCGGCTCGAATGTTCTTTGCCGCTGTTATGGGCGATCTCCGACACGACGACGTAGCAATTCTTGACTTTGCTCCATACGACTTTGTAGATGTGGTTCATGATACTTCCTCCATCTCGCTTATTACATTTTCCCTCTGTGTCGCCGGATGTGGAGCATGTCCTCCATGACTGGCCTGTGTCTTGCTCGCGCTAACCGGTTCCACACTTGCCTGTAATCCAACTTACTTCTCATTACAGACATTGTATTCTAAATTATTTGATTCTATAGTCTATAGTTTACATCAAAATACCTTAGAAGTCACTAGAAATCTTAATAAAACGGAGAGAATTTTACATGTATATCGTATATTCTTAGACAAAATCGGTCTTTTGTTAATTTGCAGACAAGATAATTGGTGTTTTGTCCTAATGATTGTACCTCATGAGCGGCTCTCCCCTCTTTTTCGAAACATTCCCGAAAAAGAGGGTTTTGCTTGCATGGCGTCGAATACCTTCAAATACATCTGGGCTGAGAGGCATTCGCGCATGAGATGCACTCTCGGCGTTAGAAGAAAGGGGTCTTTTTCATGCATTTCCAGAAACTCATGGACAATTTCCTGCTTCACTATCTCAACCACTTTGACAAGCACTGCTTCAATGTGAAGCTGCACGACCAAGAGTACACGATCGGTCAGGGCAAGCCGGAGTTCACGGTAGTCATCCACAAGGACATCCCGAAGAAGGAGCTCTTGGAGTCGACCGAACTGGCGCTCGGTGAGGCCTACATGCGCGGCGACATCGAGATCCAAGGCGACCTCTTCCACATGCTCTGCACGTTCCTCGAGCAGGCAGACCGCTTCTCGCTCGACCGCAAGGGGCTGCGCAGCATCCTCTACATGTCGGAAAAGAAAAAGGACCAGGCCAAAGAGGTCTCGTCCCATTATGATTTAGGCAATGAATTCTATAAACTCTGGCTCGATCCGACGATGAGTTATTCGTGCGCGTACTTCAAGCACGAGGATGACACGCTCGAGCAGGCGCAGCGCAACAAGGTCGACTACATCCTCGAGAAGCTCTACCTCAAGGAGGGCATGACGCTCCTCGACATCGGCTGCGGCTGGGGCTTCCTGCTCATCGAGGCGGCGAAGAAGTACGGTGTCAAGGGCTATGGCTGCACGCTCAGTAAGGAGCAGTGGAAGAAGGGTCAGGAGCGCATCAAGGCGGAAGGGCTCGAGGGCCAGGTGCAGATCGAGCTCGTCGACTACCGCGACCTCGAGGACAAGGGGCTGATCTTTGACCGCATCGTCAGTGTCGGCATGATGGAGCATGTCGGCCGCTCGAACTACGCGACGTACATGGAGGCGGCGAACCATCTGCTGAAGGACGGCGGCATCTTCTTGCTGCACACAATCACGGGCCACGATGAGGTGGTGTCGGAGCCGTGGATCCGCAAGTACATCTTCCCGGGCGGCACGCTGCCGTCGCTGCGCGAGCTGATCTCGCACGCCTACGATGCGGACTTCCGCGTGCTCGACGTGGAGAGCCTGCGGCGCCACTACTATCGGACGCTGATGTGCTGGTACCACAATTTTCTCAAGGTCCACGAGACGGTCGCGGGCTGGAAGAATGAGGAATTCGTGCGCATGTGGGACCTCTACCTCGCCGGGTGCGCGGCGGCGTTCTACATCGGGTACATCGATATCCATCAGGTGCTGATGACGAAGGGCAACAACAATGAGCTGCCGATGACGCGCTGGTATTGAGGGGTGTGCCGCCGACGCGCAGGGATGGATTCCGGCTTCGTCGCTCCGTTGAAATGGCCCTCATGGCGCGCTGTCGGATGGAGGCGGATTCGCCGCCTGCCGCGGCGTTCTGACATCGACTGCTTTGTGCATGCGGCTTGAGGGCCAGCCCTGCGGGCGGTCACTGCGCTCCTGCAGGCGGAATCCATCTCTGCGCTGAAGAACAGCTCTGCCAAGCGAGGGCGCTCGGGGCCCCTGCCCCATTGCGCGGATTACCTTGGTCTGGGGCTCGATGTACGAGAGGGCTCGGGGCCCCTGCCCCATCGCAGGATTACCTTTTAAGTTTCAAGTCCAGCAGGACTTTGTCGGTCTCCCAGGGGGATATGACAGTGTAGGGCACGCTGTATTTCTCGAGGACGGCGAGGATCTGCTGGTCTTTTTCTTTTGCTTGTGGCAGGTCGGTTTCGGGGCGGCCGTCTACGGCTAGGAATTCGTCGTTGCGGCGCAGGAGGTAGTTCAGGTTGTCGTAGCGGTTGAACTCCTGCATGACGAGGGTGTTAAAGGCGTCGGAGGGCTCGCGGTTGTAGATGATGTTGAGGGGCAAGGGCGAGTCGCAGATGGCGAAGTCGACACTGTATTTCTCGAGGGTGCGGGTGCGGTGGGCCTACTCGGCGAAGAGGTAGAGCTGGTCTTCGACGATGTCGGTGGCGTTCTGGTACCAGAGCCATTTGGCGAATTCGCCGACGAGCTCGGTGCGATAGCCCATGCGCTTGAGTTTGGAGTACATGTCGGCGGCAATGGTGCTCTTGCCAATGGCGGCGCCGCCGTAGAAGTTGATGACTTTCAAAGGTGATTCCTCCCCTGTTCTTGACTGCAATACCCCTATTCTAGCATGTTCCGGCAGGAAAGAAAATGGAAAATGGCAGACAAAAAAGCCTGTCCCGCGAAAACGGGACAGGCTTTCTGTCGTTGCGCAAGAGCGCTGTATGTCAGGCGGCTGCGGACGGCTTATTTGCCGGCGAGTGCCTTGTAGTTGTTGTAGCGGATCTCGGCGTCGTGCTGGGTCTTCTCGAAGAGGGCTTCGGCTGCTTCTGGGAAGGAACGCTTGAGGTTGATGTAGCGGTTCTCGCCCATGAGGAAGTCCTGGAACTTGGAGAAGTCCGGCTCTTTGGAGTCGAGGCTGAACGGGTTCTTGTCGGTGCCGATGAGCTGCGGGTTGTAGCGGTAGTTTGCCCAGTAGCCGCACTCAACGGCGAGTTTCTCTTCGAGCTGGCTGCAGCCCATGCCCTTGCGGATGCCGTGGTTGATGCACGGTGCGTAGGCGATGATCAGGGACGGGCCCGGATAAGCCTCGGCCTCGGTGATGGCCTTGAGCAGCTGATTCTGGTCGGCGCCCATGGCGACCTGTGCGACGTAGACGTAGCCGTAGGTCTTGGCCATCATGCCAAGGTCCTTCTTGCGGGTCTTCTTGCCCGTTGCGGCAAACTGCGCGATGGCTGCTGCCGGCGTTGCCTTGGAGGCCTGGCCGCCCGTGTTGGAGTAAACCTCGGTATCGAAGACGAAGACGTTGACGTCGGCGCCGGAAGCGAGGACGTGGTCGACGCCGCCGTAGCCGATGTCGTAGGCCCAGCCGTCGCCGCCGAAGATCCACTGGGAGCGCTTGACGAAGTAGTCGCGGTTCTCGTAGAGCTTGTTGAGCAGTGCGTCCTCACCCTTCTCGGCTGCGAGCAGGGCCTCGAGGCGGTCGGCGCGGTCGCGCGTGCCATTGCCATTGTCGAGGTTCTCCACCCAATCCTTGAGGGCTGCCTGCAGATCTTCGCTGCCGAGGCCTTCTTCGATGGCCTTCTTGGCGTCATCGGCGAGGCCGTTGCGGACGGACTGCGTGCCGAGGAACATGCCGAGGCCGAACTCTGCGTTGTCCTCGAACAGGGAGTTGTCCCAAGCCGGGCCGTGGCCCTTGGCGTTCGTCGTGTACGGCATGGCCGGCGCGCTGCCGCCCCAGATGGAGGTGCAGCCCGTAGCGTTAGCGATCATCATGCGGTCGCCGAAGAGCTGCGTGATGAGCTTGGCGTACGGCGTCTCGCCGCAGCCGGCGCAGGCGCCGGAGAACTCGATGAGCGGCTGCTCGAACTGGCTGCCGATGACGGTCTCTTTCTTCATCGGGTTCTTCTTCGGCGCGACTTTCGTCTTGTCGACGCCGTAGTCGAAGTACGCCTGCTTTGCCTTGAGCTCGTCGTCAAGCGGCGTCATGTCGAGGGCCTTGACCGGGCAGACCTGCGCGCAGTTGCCGCAGCCGAGGCAGTCCATCGTGGAGACGGCCACCGTGAAGTGGTAGTCCTTGACGGCGCGGACGTCCTTGGACGGGAAGCCCTCCGGTGCTGCCGCGAGCTCTTCGTCGGTCGTGAGGATCGGGCGGATGGAAGCGTGCGGGCAGACGTAGGAGCACTTGTTGCAGCCGATGCACTTCTGGGCATTCCAGACCGGCACGTTGATGGCCGTGCCGCGCTTCTCGTAGGCGGCGCCGCCGAGCGGGTACGTGCCGTCGGCGCGGTCGCCGGCGAACTTCGAGACCGGCAGCTTGTCGCCTTCCTGGCGGTTCATGACTTCCTGCACTTCGGTGATGAACTCCGGCAGATCGCGCTTCTGCTGCGGCTCGTCCTGAGCGTCCGCCCACGAAGCCGGGACTTCGACCTTGTGCAGGGCCTCGATGCCCTGGTCGATGGCGCCGTTGTTCATGTCGACGATGTTCTGACCCTTGCGGCCGTACGACGTGACGACAGCTTCCTTGAGGTAGGTGACAGCCGTCTCGATCGGGATGATGTTCGCGAGCTTGAAGAATGCGGACTGCATGACCATGTTGAAGCGGCCGCCGAGGCCGAGGCCTTTGGCGATGGAGACAGCGTTGACCGTGTAGAACTGGATCTCGTTCTTCGCGATGTAGCGCTTCATGGCTGCCGGCAGGTGCTGCGTGAGCTCCTCATCGCTCCAGACCGTGTTGAGGAGGAACGTGCCGCCCTTCTTGAGACCGGCGAGCAGGTCGTACTTGTAGACGTAGGACTGCTGCGAGCAGGAGATGAAGTCGGCCTTGTTGATGAGGTACGGGCTCGTGATCGGCGACTTGCCGAAGCGCAGGTGCGACATCGTGATGCCGCCCGACTTCTTGGAGTCATAGGCGAAGTACGCCTGGGCGTACATGTCCGTCTTGTCACCGATGATCTTGATGGCGCTCTTGTTGGCGCCGACCGTGCCGTCCGAGCCGAGGCCCCAGAACTTGCAGGCCGTCGTGCCCTCTGGCGTGAGGTCGACATCCGTCAGCGCCGGCGTCAGGCTCGTGTGCGTGACATCGTCGTCGATGCCGATCGTGAAGCCATCCTTCGGCGCGTCCTTCTTGAGCTCCTCGAAGACGGCGAAGATCTGGTCCGGCGTCGTATCCTTGCCGCCGAGGCCGAAGCGACCGCCGACGATCGTCGGATGCATGTCGGAGTGGTAGAACGCTGCCTTGACATCGAGGTAGAGCGGCTC
>ERZ772881.423-NODE-423-length-48424-cov-3.934504_pt1 | contig 48424 bp, 37 predicted proteins | sample MGYA00580581_ERZ772881 | MGnify/ENA primary metagenome ERZ772881 (study PRJEB29015, sample SAMEA2737668) | human gut metagenome | biome: human gut; feature: human-associated habitat; material: faeces | place: China | collected 2012 ...
AATAATTCAAGATTTCCCCCAGAAATTCAAAATAATAAAATAATAATATAAATTAAATGTTTTCAATAATATTTATATGATAGGCCCCCTATAAACCTAACATTACTTTTTTGTTAATTTAAATTTATTCCCTTTACAAATATTATAAAGTAATTAATTTGCTAGGACAATCTCTACTAGCAACAGATATATTCATATTGTTAATTGCAGAATTATTAGAGATTATTTCATCTACAACGGTTTGATATGCAAGCTCAGGAAAATTACTTTCTTTACTTAAATGTCCAAGCATTGCAGTAGAAAGCTTGCCATTCTTTAATAAATAAGAAATTGTTTTTCCTGCCATTATATTAGATAAATGACCAGTATCACTAGCAATACGTGATTTTAAACTGTATGGATATGCACAGCACCTTAAAACTTCTGTATCATAATTAGATTCTAGCAAAATAAATTCACTACCTTCTAGATTATCAACAATAGATTTTGTCATATGTCCTACATCTGTTGCAATAATAGCATTACTATCTGTAATCTCATTGATTGTCTCCATAATATAAGGTCCATTAAGACAATCTTTTCTGTAACGCATAGGGTACTTTTCTTTAAGTTCTTTGATGTGCTCAATCCATTCATGATGCTCAAGCTGTCCAATCTTTGAATTAACACGTTTTAAGACTTCAAGTGCATCTCCTATTACGCATGCATCTGTTTTAATATTTTTATTAATTTCAGCTGCATCAACATCGAAATGAATAATTTTTGCATTGCTTGCAAACTTAGACGCATTACCTGTGACTCTGTCCGAAAATCTTGCACCAATTGCAATAAGAAGGTCACATTCTGAAACACCGTAATTAGATGTCTTTGTACCATGCATGCCAAGCATACCTGTATAGAGTGGATCTGAATTATCAAATGCACCTTTTCCCATAAGTGAATCAGCTACAGGAGCATCTATTTTATGTACAAAGCGTGCAAGTTCTTCCGAAGCACCTGAAAGTACAACACCGCCTCCGACAAATACAAATGGTTTCTTTGCCTGTGCAATCATCTCTGTGACTGTGTCAATATCCTCTTCACGGATTGACTCTGTCTTTCTTTCAATCGGCTTTGGTGTCTCCTTTACATAATCACACTCCGCAGCAGTTGCATCTTTTGTTACATCAATAAGTACAGGTCCCGGTCTTCCCTCCTGTGCTATTCTGAATGCCTTACGGATTGTATCTGCAAGTGTGCTTACATCTTTTACAATAAAATTATGTTTTGTAATAGGCATTGTAACACCCTGGATATCTACCTCCTGAAAACTGTCTTTTCCAAGAAGAGGCACTGTTACATTACATGTAATTGCAACAACAGGAGTTGAATCCATATAAGATGTCGCTATGCCTGTTACAAGGTTGGTTGCACCGGGACCTGATGTTGCAAAGCATACACCTACTTTGCCTGTAGCTCTTGCATATCCGTCTGCTGCATGTGCAGCACCCTGCTCATGTGATGTAAGTATATGTGTAATCTCATCAGAGTGTTTATAAAGTGCATCATATACATTTAAAATAGCACCTCCCGGATAACCGAATACTGTATCTACACCCTGTTCTTTTAAACATTCAACAATTATTTCTGAACCATTTAACTTCATTTGGCCGTTCATCCTTTCAATAAAATATTACCCGCTTTATTTATCAGGAGTCTGTAAAATTGCACCTCTGTTACCTGATGTAACCATAGAAGCATATCTTCTGAGATAACCTGTTGTGACTTTAGGTTCTCTTGGCTGCCATTTAGCTTTTCTTGCTGCAAGCTCCTCATCTGAGACCTTGAGTTCAAGCTTCATTTCCGGAATATTAATGCTTATTACATCGCCCTCTTCAACAAGTGCAATAGGACCACCGACTGCTGCTTCCGGAGATACATGTCCGATAGAAGCTCCGCGGCTTGCACCTGAAAATCTTCCGTCTGTGATAAGAGCAACGCTTGAACCAAGTCCCATACCAGCAATCGCTGATGTAGGATTAAGCATTTCTCTCATACCAGGACCACCCTTAGGGCCTTCATATCTGATTACAACAACATCACCTGCTACAATCTTTCCACCCTTAATAGCTGCAATCGCATCTTCTTCGCTGTCAAATACTCTTGCAGGGCCTTCATGTACCATCATCTCTTCTACTACTGCGGAACGCTTAACAACACTTCCGTCAGGAGCAAGATTTCCAGAAAGAACAGCAAGACCGCCTGTCTTACTGTATGGATTATCAACTGTACGGATAACTTCCGGATTAAGATTTACTGCATTTGCAATATTCTCACCGACAGTCTTACCTGTTACAGTCATGCAGTCTGTATGTAAAAGTCCAATATCTGCAAGTTCTTTCATAACTGCATATACGCCACCTGCTTCATTTAAGTCTTCCATATATGTAGGACCAGCTGGTGCAAGGTGACAGAGGTTAGGTGTCTTTTCACTTATTTCATTTGCGAACTTAATGTCAAAATCAAAGCCCACTTCATGTGCAATAGCTGGAAGATGAAGCATACTGTTTGTAGAGCATCCAAGGGCCATATCAACTGTAAGAGCATTAAGAATTGCATCTTTTGTCATAATATCTCTTGGGCGGATATCTTTTTTAAGCATATCCATAACTGCCATACCTGCATGTTTTGCAAGTCTGATTCTGTCAGAATATACAGCCGGTATTGTACCATTGCCGCGAAGTCCCATACCGAGAGCCTCTGTAAGACAGTTCATAGAATTTGCTGTATACATGCCTGAACATGAACCACATGTAGGACATACTTTTTCTTCGTATTCTCTTACCTGTTCTTCTGTCATTGTACCTGCTGCATAAGAGCCAACTGCCTCAAACATTGACGAAAGACTTCTCTTTCTGCCACCTACATGTCCTGCAAGCATTGGACCGCCACTGACAAATACAGTAGGAACATTAATTCTTGCTGCTGCCATAAGAAGTCCAGGTACATTCTTGTCACAGTTAGGTACCATAACAAGTGCATCAAACTGATGTGCTGTAGCCATACATTCTGTAGAATCTGCAATAAGGTCTCTTGTAACAAGAGAATATTTCATTCCTACATGTCCCATTGCAATACCGTCACATACTGCGATTGCTGGAAATACAACAGGAACACCGCCAGCTTCAGCAACGCCAAGCTTAACAGCATTAACAATCTTATCAAGGTTCATATGTCCCGGAACAATCTCATTATATGAACTTACAATACCAACTAATGGCTTATCCATCTCTTCTTTTGTAAAGCCAAGTGCATTAAACAGCGAACGGTGTGGTGCCTGCTGCATGCCTTTTTTTACGTTATCACTTTTCATAAAAATTAATCTCCTTATCTCATTCTGTTTTTATTTAATTCCGGTTTAAACTCCGGCAGGATTATCATTTTTTTCATTAAACTATGAAATATCAAAAAACTTATTTACGCAAGATGATTAGCAATAAGGTCGCCCATCTGTGTAGTTGTACACTGTGTCATTCCTTCCGACATAATATCAACTGTTCTGTAATTTTCTTTTAAAACCTGTGCAACAGCTGCCTCAATAGCATCTGCTTCCTTGTCAAGATCAAGTGAGTATCTTAACATCATTGCAGCTGAAAGAATTGTGGCAATAGGATTAGCAATATTCTTTCCTGCAATATCAGGTGCTGAGCCATGGCTAGGCTCATAAAGGCCAAGTTTTGTCTTTCCAAGGCTGGCACTTGAAAGCATTCCGATAGAACCTGTTATCATGCTTGCTTCGTCTGATAAGATATCGCCAAACATATTTTCAGTAAGAATTACATCAAACTGGCCAGGATTCATTACAAGCTGCATTGCACAGTTATCAACAAGCATATTAGTAACTTCAACTTCCGGATAATCCTTTGACACTTCAGCAACAACTTTTCTCCATAATCTTGAAGAATCAAGTACATTTGCTTTATCAACACTGACAAGTTTCTTTCTTCTTTTCATTGCAATCTCAAAACCTTTAATTGCAATTCTTCTGATTTCTTCTTCATTATATGTAAGAGTATCAACTGCTGTCATCACACCGTTTACTGATTCTGTGTGACGCTCTCCGAAATAGAGACCTCCTGTAAGTTCTCTCATTATAACCATATCAAATCCGTCACCGATTATCTCATCCTTTAAAGGACATGCATCCTTTAATTCACTATATAAATAAGCCGGACGTATGTTTGCAAAAAGTTCAAGATCTTTTCTTATCTTCAAAAGACCTGCCTCCGGTCTTAAATTAGGTGCAACATCATACCACTTTGAATTACCGACATTGCCGCCGACAGCACCAAGCAAAACAGCATCTGATGCTTTTGCTGTATTAACTGCTTCTTCTGTGAGAGGCACACCATAAGCATCTATAGAACATCCACCCATAAGGATTTCAGTATAATCAAATTCATGACCATATTTTTTACCTACAGCATCAAGTACCTTTCTTGCCTCTCTTACTATCTCCGGACCAATTCCATCTCCAGGAATCAATGTTATCTTATAACCCATATCATTTATACCCAGCTTTCTATATATTCTTAGTTTTTAACTTTCATATTATAATAACGTATTTATTATATTTTTACAAGTTATTTTAATGTATGCTTTCGCATAAGTTAATGAAGTATTTTTCATTAACATTTTAATATTCTATGCCTTCCCTCGCTGAAATTCCCAAATCAAATGGATGCTTTATCTTTTTCATTTCCGTAATATAATCCGCATGCCTTATTAGTGATTCATCCGGATTTCTTCCAGTAATCACAATCTCAACACCATCATGGTTTTCCAGAAGATAACCTGTTTTTGCCCTGTCAACCTGATTATATTCATAAGCAGATGCAAGTTCATCAAGGACAACAACGCTCACATCATGTTTTTTGTATACATGTTCAAAAATAGTATCCAATATACTGTCATGTTCTTTTTTCTGCATATTTCTATCAGCTTCACTCATTCTGCTGTAAAATCCATAGTCTTTTGAAGCCCTTAAAACCATTACGTCCGGTATCTGTGCAAATGCATCGACCTCCCCGCTTGCTCTCCCTTTCATAAACTGTGCAAATATGACCTTTAGCCCGCATCCTGCGGCTCTGAGTGCAAGACCGGCTGCTGCTGTAGTCTTTCCTTTGCCGTCCCCTGTATAAATATGTACTAGCCCTGTTTCTTTTTTCATTTTGATTTCATCTGCCATATCCTTATCTTTAATCATGCTTATATTCCTCCCTCCATTTACAATCCGATTATTTTATAAACCATTTCAATATCCATATTTGTGCGAATCATATCTGCAAGCTTATCATACTCTTTTTCTTTTCTTTTTTTGACACTTATGACATTATCTGCTTCATATGTAATTCCTTTTCTTTCACAAATTGATTTAAGCAGCTTTAAAATGAACTCTTCATTATCAAAAATCCCATGAATATATGTACCACATACATTTCCATTCACGCAGCCATCTTCTTTTCCGTCTGATAAAACAGAAAATGGTCGGCCGGTACTCACAATTCCATAAAATCCGTCATCCTCTGACGAATCAAGAATTGTGCTCTCACCCATATGAATTTCATATCCTGATACTTTAATTCCATTTAGATTTTCCCATATACCTGCAGCATCCCACATCATCCCGTGTTCTGACGCACATATAACCGCCTGTGTTCTGGTCTGGTGTTTCTTTGATGAAAATTCTGTAACAACGGGAAGAAGTCCGATTCCTCTTATATTCCCGCCTGCCTCAGTACCATCTTCATCACTTATATACATTCCAAGCATCTGAAAACCGCCGCATACACCCATAACCGGTATATCTGTCGATGCCGCTTTTAAAATGCAGTTTTCCAGCCCGCTCTGTCTTAACCACTTCATATCACCTATTGTATTTTTAGTCCCGGGAATAATAACGAAATCCGGGTTTCCAAAACGTGACACGTCATTTACATACCTGACATGCACACCATTCGATGATTCAAGTGCGTTAAAATCTGTAAAATTAGATATATGCGGAAGTTTTATAACCGCAATATCAACAAGCACTTCCTCTGTGCTATCATAGCTTTCACCATTATCAAGCCTCTCTGAAAGACTGTCCTCATCATCTATATCAAGATACATATATGGAATTACTCCCGCAACTGGAATTCTGCATATATCTGTAAGCTGTACAAGTCCCGGTTCCAATATCTTTTTGTCACCTCTGAACTTATTAATAACAAGACCTTTAATACGCCTTTTCTCTTCTTCTTCAAGAAGCATGATCGTTCCGACAAGCTGTGCAAACACACCGCCACGGTCTATATCACCAACAAGCAGCACCGGTGCATCAACAAGTTTTGCCATGCCCATATTAACAATGTCGTTTTTTTTCAGATTTATCTCGGCAGGACTGCCCGCACCTTCGATTACAACTACGTCATAAGCTTTATCAAGTTTCTCATATGCATTCATAATATCAGGAATAAGTTTTGTCTTATACTTAAAATACTCTGAAGCCGGCATATTTTTTAACGGAATTCCATTTACAATCACCTGCGAGCCTACATCGCTTGTAGGTTTTAAAAGGATCGGATTCATGCTGACAGCTGGCTCTGTTCCGGCTGCTTCTGCCTGCATAACCTGTGCACGTCCCATCTCAAACCCATCTTTTGTTATATATGAATTGAGTGCCATATTCTGTGATTTAAACGGAGCCACTCTGTAGCCATCCTGTTTAAGGACTCTTAAAATCCCGGCTGTCACAATGCTTTTCCCCGCATTGGACATTGTCCCCTGTATCATAAGATTTTTTGCCATCAGACACACATCCTTCCCAAAAATATAATAATTCTTACAGCTGCAGCCATGATAATACATAAAAATGTTGTGACATATAAAAGAATATTTACTCTTTTTATATCTTCAATCTCTACCGGACGGCTGTCATCACCGATATACGGCTTTTTCACAAGTTTCCCAAAATAATAATTATCACCGGCAAGCCTTACCCCCAATGCACCGGCACAGACTGATTCCGTATGTGCCGAATTCGGGCTTGAATGATTATGTTTGTCACGCCTGTAAATTCTTAATGCATCTTTCATGTTGTATTTTTTATCTTTTGAAAATATCTGCACAACCCCCGTAGCTGCAATCATAATCCATGATGCAAGCCGTGCCGGAATAAAATTGACAACATCATCTGATTTTGCCGCAAATCTTCCAAAATACATATATTTGTCATTTTTATATCCAATCATTGAATCCATTGTATTAACCGCCTTGTACATAAATCCACCTGCTGCTCCGAAAAATACAATGTAAAACAATGGTGCTGCAATTCCGTCAGATGTATTTTCCGCAACTGTCTCAACCGCAGCCTTTGTTATTCCTGTCTCATCAAGTTTTTCTGTATCTCTTCCTACAATCATCGATACTGCATATCTGGCTTTTTCAATATTATTTTCTTTTAGTCTGTAATACACTTTCATGCTTTCATCTTTTAATGATTTTGCTGCAATAAGCTGATAACACATAACCGACTCAGCAATAAGCCCTGCTGTCACATTTATACGATAAAAAATATAAAGACCAGCCGCTGTCACTCCACCTGTTGCCAGCATCACAAGTACCCAGAGAAGCATACCTTTATAATATTTTTTCCGGTTGCTGTCTGTGTCCTTATAAAGCATTTTATCAAGTTTTCCGATAAGCCATCCTATCAGCCTTACCGGATGATAAATACAGTGCGGATCTCCTATAATCAGGTCAAGAATCCAGCCCGCAATAACCGGAATAATGTAATAAATTATTTTCATCAAACTTACACTCCAATATATATCCACTGCCATTTATGCAGGAATAATCATAATAATCTCCGCCAAAGGCATTGCTCATAACTGACATTATTGTCCCCCCATGCACAACAAACGCAACAGTTTCAATTTTCTTATCTTCACAATTCATCCTGTATACAAAATCCATACACTTATAAAAACCTTCAACACTCCGCTTCCTGAAATCATAAGGATTCTCACCACCCGGAAATGTATTGCTTCCTCCACTGTCAATCCATTGCTGATATAAAGGCTCGTCCGACAGCTCCATATAATTTTTTCCCTCAAAAATTCCAAAATCACATTCTTTTAGAAGTTCTTCTTTTAAAATATCCTTTTCCGGATAAATGATTTTTGCCGTCTGGACACATCTTTTCATCGTACTTGAAAACACAATGTCTGCCATTGGATACTTTCTACTTTTTATATTTTCATTTAATATTTGCTGCCCTTTGGGGCAAAGATTCTCATCTGTGATTCCAATATATCTTCTGCTGACATTTCCCTCGGTCATTCCGTGTCTGATTAATACTATTTTCATTTTATTCTCATCCCTACACCGCAGGTAATCCTCTCCATTTCATCAGATTTTTGTGCAAGCCTGCATAATACTCTTCCTACAAGTTCCCTGTAATCACGCATATTTTTATCAATCGGGATAATTCCACTCCCAACTTCATCACATATAATGCAGACTGATGGATTAACTTCATATATCCATTCCGCAAAATCGTCCATGCCATCGCCATTCTGAACGCATCTGTAAACATACTCATGAAAATGATTAATTATGTCTGCATTTTTCATATCTTCCTTTGTACATCTGTCTCCCTGCACAATTGTCGGTTTATTTTGAAATTTACCCGAAACATAGTCACATTTTCCTTGCCATGCCCCGCCTACATATAATTTCATAAGCAAAAATCTCCCTTCTAAACAAATACAAGCACTATCATGCAGCACAATTCACTCATGCACAAAAACCAACCCGCAAGGTCTCCTGTCACACCGCCAAATATTTTATATGACCATATCCTGTAATAAACAAGCACTGCAGCCTGCACAATAAGGCACAATGCAGCTGCAAAAGCATTAACATAAGTCATAATTGCAATACATATAATATAATTTAAAAGTATCATTATATTCACAACATTTCCGGACACAGACCGTACAACACTGTTAAGCATTCCGCCATTTCTTGCACTTTTAAAATTAACTGCTGCAAATGCACTTGATATTCTTGAAAGATAAAAAACACACCCCATAATAATAAATATATCCGTATTTTTATTTTCAAAAATATATGAAAATGCACCCGCTGCTGCAAGTACATATGTAGCAAGCATAATAACAGCAAATGCTCCAATATGGGAATCTTTAAGAATCTCTAATTTTTTCTCACGGTTTCCATATGAATGGACAGCATCCATCGTATCCATATATCCATCAATATGAATTCCACCAGTTATAAGCAGCAAAAAAACACCAGAAACACACATCGATGTAATCGTTCCAATACAAAACTTTCTTGCAAAAATAAGCCAGCCTGAAAAAAGTGCACCAATAACCACTCCGACAAGCGGGAAAAACCCAAACGTATATTTCATATCCTTTTCTTCAAGCCGCACATGTGGCACCGGAATTCTTGAATACATTGAAAATGCTAATATTAACGACTTTATTACTGACATATAGTCTCCTGTTCTTTAATCACAAATTTTTACTTTATATTTAATGATTCCAAAAATATTATCACAATAAATTAATTTTACAGTACAAATACGATTTCTTCAACTGTGTTGTAAAAATAATATTGACATATTAAACCATATATTATAATATAATCTCAACAATACTATACAGCATATAATATTGTTGAGATTTTTATATGAAAGGAGTTTTGATATTTATGGTATTTCAGATTGGTTCTGCACTACTTGATGCCTGTGTTTTATCAGCTTTGGAAGAAGAACCACTGTACGGATATGCACTCACGCAGAAAGTAAAATCTGTTGTCGATATCTCAGAATCCACACTGTACCCGGTTCTTAGAAGACTAACTAAAGACGGGCTTCTTTCAACCTACGACCAGCCATTCAACGGACGCAACCGACGGTATTATGTGCTGACTGATTACGGAAAATCGCAGCTTATTTTTTTGCGTAACGAATGGATTTCCTATAAAGAAAGACTCGATGGAATTCTTATAAACAAGGAGGATTTGGGATGAACAAGGAAGAATATCTTACCAGACTGCAATATTGCATATCGCAGCTTCCACCTGTCGAAGCACAGAATACAATGCAATATTACAGGGAATATTTTGATGATGCAGGAGAAGAAAACTTTGCATCTGTTATGGCAGAGCTGGGAACACCCGAACAGCTGGCAGCCAAGATATGCAGCAGCTATGGAATTAATTATCAGCAGCCTGTCAATGAAAATAACACATCAAAAGCTGTCATTATAGCAATTATTGCTGTGCTTACATGCCCGATATGGTTCACAGCCGGAATTGTTATATTATCACTTATTTTTTCGCTTTTCATGGTTATTTTGAGCCTTATATTTTCTGCAGGAGTTGTAGGAATATGCCTTATATTTGCAGGTCTGCTTGTTTTTGCAGCTGGCTTTCCTACGCTTTTTACACATGTTCCAACCGGGACAATGCTTATCGGAGCCGGACTTGTATTGTGTGCTGTGGGAATTTTATTTTCTTTGCTTCTTATATGGATGATACTCGGAACAAAGGATCTTATTTCATTTATAATCAAAAAAATCAAACAATTTATTGAAAAAAGGAAAACACGTAAAGCTTATTCCGGAAAGGCAGGTATCCAATGAAAAAATTCACAAAAATCGCATGTATAACAGCAGGCATAATGTTTGCTATAGGTGCCATCCTTGCCATATCCGGGATTCTTGCCGGTGCCAAAAGCGGCATATTTATCGACTGGACATCTCACGGAATCAGAATTGTGCCGCAAAAAGATACCTATACTTATGAAGCATATGATATAACAGATATCAATGCAATAGATATCAATGTTTCAAACGCAGCTATCAAATTTGTGCCTTCAGAAAACGATAAATGGGGCATTGTTACAACATACAATTATTATAAAAATACACCTGAAATAAATACATCAAATGGTAAAATCTCAGTAACGCAGGCATCTCATTCAGGCTGGGAAATGGTCGGCATCATTAATCTGTTATTCAAACCACTTGATAATTCAATAACTATTTATGTGCCTGCCGGTTCCCCACTTATCAGTTCAATTAAAATAAATACTGATAACAGTGCCATAAAGTCAGACTGTGCATTAAACACTGAAATTTTAAATATCGAAACAAGTAACGGTGCTATTAAATTTAATAATCTTTCCGTTTCAAAGCAGACTCAGATAAAGACTTCAAATGGTCTTATCAGTCTTAATGGAAATTTCAGCGGAGATTCAAATCTAAAACATCCAATGGAAAAATTGAAGTTGCCGGTCTTATAAAGGACTCATTCACAGCAAAAACTTCTAATGGTTCTGTTGACATAGATGTAAACCGTCCTGAATCAGAGTATTCAATATACGGAAAAACGAGCAACGGTTCTGTCAAAGTAAACGGTGAGAGCCATTCAACCGATTACTCATCTTATTCATCAACTTCAAACACTATCAATGCCCAGACAAGCAATGGTGCCATAAACCTTGACTTTGCACGATAAAACTATCTATACGTGGCAGGCATACGATTATCATGCGGACGCAGAATCAATTTTGTTGCCTGCATAAATATAAGTTCCTTTACATTCTATAAATGGAATATTAAATTTATCCTATTCTAAAAGAACCCCATTGGCTTACGCCTATGGGGTTCTTAAAAATCAACAACTCTTCAATTGTTTATAAATTAGTCTTCTGCTCTCTTAACAAGTGCTTCATACTTAGCCTTTGCATTTGCTTCAGCTTCACCAAAGAGCTTAGCTGCTCTTTCTGGATTCTGCTTCTTCAAGTTGATGTAACGGCTCTCACCCATGATGAATTCCTGATATTCCTTAGTAGGTGCCTTGCTATCAAGAGTAAATGGATTCTTTCCTTCAAGTGCTTTTCTAGGATCGAATCTGAACAGATGCCAGTAACCTGACTGTACTGCAAGTTTCTCTTCTTCCATAGCTTTAGACATACCCTTACGGATACCATGGTTGATACATGGAGCATAACCAATTACAAGTGATGGACCATTGTAGCTTTCAGCTTCCTGAATAGCCTTTACACACTGGTTCATATCAGCACCCATAGCAACCTGTGCTACATAGATGTATCCATAGCTCATAGCAATTGCTGCAAGGTCTTTCTTCTTAACATCCTTACCTGCTGCTGCGAACTGAGCGATTGCACCAAGGTTAGTAGACTTAGAAGCCTGTCCGCCTGTGTTAGAATAAACTTCTGTATCGAATACGAATACATTGACATCCTTGTTTGCTGCAAGAACATGATCAAGTCCGCCGTAACCGATATCATAAGCCCAACCGTCACCACCGAATATCCACTGTGACTTCTTTGAAAGGAATTCTTTTTCTTTAAGAATTTCCTGAGCCTTATCGCATCCACAAGCTTCAAGTGCTGCAACGAGTTTATCTGTAGCCTTTGCATTAGCTTCGCCATCTTCATATGTAGCATAGTACTCATCGATAGCTGCCTTAACATCAGCATTATCTGTTGAAGCAAGGATTTCATCGAGCTTATTCTTTAATGCTGCTCTGTTAGCATCCTGAGCAAGTTTCATACCAAAACCAAACTCAGCATTATCTTCAAATAATGAGTTGCCCCAAGCAGGTCCCTTACCAGCCTTATTTACTGTATATGGAGTTGATGGAGATGAACCGGCCCAGATTGATGAACAACCTGTTGCATTGGCAATAAGCATTCTGTCACCACAAATCTGTGTAATGAGCTTAGCATAAGGTGTCTCACCACATCCTGCACAAGCACCTGAGAACTCAAGTAATGGCTGAACGAACTGTGAACCCTTAACTGTACCCTTCTTGAACTTCTCAAGAACTTCTGGCTTGTCTGAAACAGTAAGTCCATATTCAAAGAACTTCTGCTCATCCATCTGAGTTTCAAGTGAAGCCATCTTTAATACATCATTTCTGTTATTACCAGGACAAACATTTGTACATGAACCACAACCTGTACAGTCAAGTACAGATACAGTCATTGTAAAGTAGTATCCAGGCATACCAGTCATAGGTGTAACCTTCATGCCTGCAGGTGCATTGTTCTTTTCTTCCTCATTCATTACAACTGGTCTGATTACTGCATGAGGACATACATATGCACACTGGTTACACTGAAGACATCCTTCTGAATTCCAACATGGAACATCTACTGCAACACCACGCTTTTCATAAGCTGCTGTTCCCTGTGGAAATGTACCATCAATAACATTCTTAAATGTAGAAACCGGAAGTTTATCACCCTGGCAGGCATTGATTGGCTTCTGAATGTTATTTACAAAATCAAGAACTTCAGGTTTACCTGAAACTGCCTGTTCGCCAAGAACCTCGTCCTTGCAGTCTTTCCATTCTGCCGGAACTGGTACTTCAACAACTTCATTGGCACCTCTTTCAATTGCCTGATAGTTCATCTGAACAATATCATCACCCTTCTTAGCATATGAAGCAAGAGCTTTCTCTTTCATATACTGGATAGCTTCATCCTCAGGAATGATATTGGCAAGTTTGAAGAATGCTGACTGAAGTACAGTATTGATACGTCCGCCAAGACCAATTTCCTTACCAAGCTTAATACCATCAATGATATAGAACTTAACATTATGTTCAGCCATATATCTCTTAGCCTGTCCAGGAATATGATTTCCGACTTCTTCCGGAGACCATTCACAGTTAAGAAGGAATGTACCGCCATCCTTAACATCCTGAACCATGTCATATTTATTCATGTATGCAGGACAGTGACATGCAACAAAATCAGCCTTATCAATAAGGTATGTAGACTTAATAGGAGTCTTACCAAAACGAAGGTGAGATGTTGTAACACCACCTGACTTCTTTGAATCATAATCAAAATATGCCTGAGCATACATAGGAGTATGATCACCGATAATCTTAATAGAGTTCTTGTTAGCACCTACAGTACCATCAGCACCAAGACCCCAGAACTTACATGAAGTTGTTCCGGCAGGAGCTGTGTTAGCTGTCTCTGTACGAGGAAGTGATGTATTAGTAACATCATCTACGATACCAACTGTAAATCCAGCCTTATCCTCATTTGCAAAAATAGCAAAGATATCAGCAGGAGTTGTATTCTTAGAACCAAGACCATAACGACCATTAAGGACTTTAACGCTCTCGAATTCTGTTCCCTTTAATGCAGCAACCACATCAAGGTAAAGTGGCTCACCGATTGAACCAGGCTCCTTTGTTCTGTCAATTACGCTGATTGTCTTAACTGACTTAGGCATAACTGCAAGGAGATGCTTAGCTGAAAATGGTCTGTAAAGATGTACTTTAATAGCACCGACTTTTTCGCCCTTAGCAAGCATATAATCAATTGTCTCATCGATAGTTTCGCATACAGAACCCATAGCAATGATAACTTTTTCTGCATCTGGAGCACCAACATAGTTAAATGGCTTATAATCTGTGCCAATCTTAGCATTAACCATGTTCATGTACTTTTCAACCAAATCAGGTATTGCATCGTAATATGGATTACAAGCTTCTCTTACCTGGAAGAAAATATCAGGGTTCTGAGCTGAACCATGAAGAACAGGATGCTCTGGATTAAGTGCTCTCTTCTTAAATGCAGCAACTGCATCCATATCGCACATTTCCTTTAAGTCTTCATAATCCCATACTTCAACTTTCTGAATTTCATGAGATGTACGGAAGCCATCAAAGAAATGAAGGAATGGTACACGGCCTTCAATTGCAGCAAGATGAGCAACTGCTCCTAAGTCCATAACTTCCTGTACACTGTTGCTACATAACATAGCAAAACCAGTCTGACGACAGGCATAAATATCCTGATGATCACCAAAAATTGATAATGCGTGTGATGCTAATGCTCTTGCAGAAACATCAATAACACCAGGTAATAACTCGCCGGCAACCTTATACATGTTAGGAATCATAAGAAGAAGACCCTGTGATGCTGTATAAGTTGTTGTAAGTGCACCTGCAGCAAGTGAACCGTGGAAAGCACCTGAAGCACCGCCCTCTGATTCAAGTTCTACAAGTTTAACTGTGTTGCCAAAAATGTTTTTTCTTCCCTGTGTGGCCCACTGATCTGTATAGTCAGCCATAGGTGAAGAAGGTGTAATAGGATAGATTGTAGCTACTTCTGTAAACGCATAAGATACGTGTGCAGCAGCTGTATTACCATCCATGGTTTTCATTTTTCTTGCCATAAATTTATACCTCACTTCGTATAAAGAATTTGGTGGAGTGCATACCACTCCGATATTTATTATTTTAGTATCAATTAACTAAAAAGTAAAGGCATTATTCCAAATTATCAATTAAAATACATAATTCAGTAATAATGCCTTGTTAAAATATTAGCAATTTATATAAAATTTAAAATTAATTCAGCAGCCATTTTGCCAAATCTGATAATTCAGACTCATTTTTTGCATTCAATCTTGTCTTAATTGTTACTTTTGTCTCACAAACATTCATATTTTTAAATGATGCAAGTGCATCAGTCATAAGTTTGCCTGCAACCGGTCCCCATGAACCATTTTCGATTATGGCAGCCTTTCTGTTCTGATAATTTTTCATTTTAAGATGATAAATAAAATCTTCCATGCAAGGCATCAGACCGCCGTCATAAGTAACTCCTGCCAGTACAAGTTTATCAAACCTGAAGCTGTCTGCAACTGCTTTTGCACAATCATCTCTTGATAAATCGTATACAACAACCGGTTCATCAGATATCTTTTTCAAATCATCTCTAAGTTTTAATGCTGCTTTTCGTGTATTGCCATGAAGTGTCGAATAAGCTATCACAGTGCCTTTTTCTTCAGGCTGGTATGATGACCATTTCATATATTTATCAATATAAAAATCAAAATCCTTATCAATCACAGGTCCGTGAAGAGGTGCTATCACACTTATATCAAGTGCAGATGCTTTCTTTAAAAGACCCTGGACTGAAGGACCATACTTTCCAACAATATTAATAAAATATCTTCTTGCTTCATCCGCCCAGCTCTGTGGCATATTTTCAAGTTCTGATGTTTTAAGCCTGTCTCCCAATGCACCAAATGTTCCGAAACCATCTGCAGAAAAAAGCACTTTTTCTGTACTTTCATATTCCACCATAACTTCAGGCCAGTGAACCATTGGAGCCATCACAAATGTAAGAACATGCTTTCCAAGTGCAAGTGTTGTTCCTTCTGCCGCAACAAATCTTTTATCTTCCGGTACATCAATATCAATAAACTGCGGAAGCATTGCAAATGTTTTTGCATTCGCAACAACAATTGTATCCGGGTATTTTTTTAAGAAACGCTCAATATTTCCTGAATGGTCAGGTTCAAGATGTGACACTACAAGATAATCCGGTGCCTTTCCCTCAAATGCTTCTTCAAGATTATCAAACCACTGGTCTGTCGCTCTTTCATCCACTGTATCCATAACAGCAATTTTACTGTCTTTAATGACATATGAGTTATAAGTAACACCATTGCTTACAGGATACTGATTTTCAAATAAATCTATTGTTCTATCATCTGCTCCAACATATAAAATACTGTCGGAAATACGTTTTAATGCCATATTAGATTTAACCTCCTTATTTTTTATTTATTCTATCACACATTTTTATAATAGTTCAAGAACGTAATGTATTTACAGGCATAATTTCCTATCATACATAACCAAAGACCGGCCACAGATAAACTGCAGCCGGTCTTTGTGTATTATGTGTTATATATTCTATATTGCCGGAGTAACGCAATATAGCAGCTAATTAATCATCCGCACCCTGTAATGCATCATATCCTGATTCACCGGTACGTACCTTGACAACATCTTCGACATCATATACAAATATCTTGCCATCACCAATATGTCCTGTATAAAGTGCCTGTCTGGCTGCATTAATAACATCCATCGTAGGAACTTTTGATATAACCATCTCAACCTGAATCTTAGGGAGAAGCTGCATTTCAACAGGAACACCACGATAATATTCAGGTGCACCTTTCTGTGTACCACATCCAAGAACCTGTGTAACTGTCATACCTGTTACACCGATTTCGTTCATTGCTTTCTTTAACTTCTCGAATCTTTCCTGCTTCATAAGTATCTCAACTTTCGTAATCTTCTTTCCGTCAGGAACATCAAGAGATTTAACTACTGCCGGAACTGAATCTTCCATCTTCTCAGAACCAATTACATCATAATCGCTGTCAGATGTAAGCTCAGATGTAGAAATTTCAAAACCTGCATATGCACTAGCAAGACCATGCTCAGCCTGGTCAAGACCGGCAATTTCAATTTCAGGTGCAACCCTTAAACCAACTGTGTGCTTTAATATTGTAAATGTAATAGTCATCATTACACCAACCCATGCAAGAACGCAGATAATACCAAGTGCCTGAATTCCAAGCTGTGTGAATCCACCGCCATAGAAAAGACCTTTTCCTACACCATTCTGGCCTGTTGAGAAAAGTCCTACACAAAGTGTACCTAAAAAACCATTAACACCATGAACACCTACAGCACCTACCGGGTCATCAACTTTTAATACTTTATCAATAAATTCAATACCAACAACAACTGCTATACCAGCAATGATACCTTCAATTGCTGCACCATACATATCGATACAGTCTGTACTTGCTGTTACCATAACAAGTCCTGCAAGTGTACCGTTAAGTGACATAGAAACATCAGGTTTCTTATATTTAATCCATGTAAACATCATAGCAACGATTGTAGCAACTGCTGCACAAAGGTTTGTTGTTGAGAAAACCGAACCTGCAAGAGCACCCATTGTAATCTCTCCTACACCACCTGCTGCAACTGTAGTTCCTTCCATTGCAACTGTCGAACCACCATTAAAACCAAACCAGCAGAACCAGAGAATAAATACACCAAGTGCTGCCATTGTAAGGTTATGACCCGGAATAGCTCTTGGCTTTCCGTTCTTATCATATTTACCGATACGAGGTCCGAGAACAATCGCACCGACAAGTGCTGCACATCCGCCTACCATATGTACTGCACATGAACCAGCAAAATCATGGAAGCCCATATCAGCCAACCAGCCGCCGCCCCATATCCAGTGACCTGATACAGGATAAACAATAAGCGAAATTATTGCACTGTAAATGCAGTAAGCTCTAAAATCTGTTCTCTCAGCCATAGCACCTGAAACAATAGTTGCTGCTGTTGCACAGAATACTGTCTGGAAAATAAAGAATGCGTAAAAAGGAACACCGTCAGGAGTTACTGCTGAATAATCTCCTCTTGTAAATAAATCGATTCCGCCAACCAGTGAACCTGTACCAAACATAATACCAAATCCGATAAACCAGTAGATTGGTGTTCCTATACAAAAGTCCATAAGGTTCTTCATAATAATGTTACCTGCATTTTTTGCTCTTGTAAGACCTGATTCCAATATTGCGAAACCAGCCTGCATAAAAAATACTAACGCAGCCGCTATAAGCACCCACGCGGTATTAACCGGTGAAAATTCCATAATTTTTTCCTCCCTTAAATTCATATTCTTATTCTGCCTTTAAAGAGTGGATCCTGTTCTCCCGCGAGGCTTATCAAACGAAAAGAAAAAAGGCGTGTAACCACATCTGATTGGTTACACGCCTTTGTGTATCGCTTCGTTTAATTTAACTTTATTATACATATGTAATTTTTTATTTATTGAAAAAATCGGACATGTTTATTGACTTTTTTTATTTTTTGTTTATTATTATTTAATAAAACATAGTAAATACTTCTTTTAACAAGGAATTATAAAGGATTATAAAGCACATGACATTCACGCAAAACAGGCTTATTCAGCCATTTATCGAGTTGAATTTTGGCAGCTGTGAAATACCTGAACAGCTTTGCCCTTCATACATGAAAATTTATGATGACATAAACTTTTCAACAAGCCAAGAAAATCATACATATATAAAAATAATACCATCATCATATACTGTTTTCATAATTTTATACAACAAAAAAGGCAGCTATAATCTTTCAATCATAGACAGATGCCGGAACATAACCGAAATACCTGCTGATACAGTTGAAGATATCAGCGGATGTTTTATATCTGTTATGGATGATAATGCTTTTTATATACCATCTTATAGTGCTTCACAGCCTGACGATTTCGTGCAGAAACTTCTGACAACCAGAAATTATGATAAACGGGTTGAACATTTTAACTCTTTTCTTAGAAACAGTTTCCAGATTACACATTGTCCTGTAGAAATTGAAAATATGCGTTCAATGATCATCCGTTCAAAAGGCGACATTTCAATCTCACTGCTTGCAGACCAGACTGGATTTTCATGCCGCCATATCAACAGAATATTTACATCTTATTACGGATTCGGACCGAAAGATTATTGCAGATATGTACGTTTTCAATACGCACTTGATGAAATCTTTAAAAATCCTTTCCGCCAGAATTCAGAATTTATACAGAACAGTTCTTATTCAGACCAGGCACATTTCCAGCGTGAATTCAAACAATTTACAGGAATTACACCGAAGCAGTTTATTAACAGTTTTACAGCATAAAATCAGCCATAACAGTATTACTTATGTCAATTCCATGCGGTGTAAGGCAATACCATACACCGCTGTCATCCCTGTACTTGCAAAGAAGATTATTTTTAATATTTTCTTCCAAAGGTTCTGCATATACATCATTAATATTTTTATTGAACAATTTAAGAAATCTCTGGCTGCTCACACCTTTCATCATACGCAGCCCCAGAAACATAAACTCTTCCATGCAGTCATTTGCTGTAAGAATTTCAATATCCTCATACAAATCCAACTTTCCCGCATTTCCAATATATTTATTCATATCTGAAATATTTTTCATGCGGACATTTTCAAAAAGCGATGATGCACCAAGCCCGAATCCAAGATAATCTTTTCTTTCCCAGTATCCAACATTGTGTCTGCATTCAAATCCTTTTTTTGAATAATTCGATATCTCATATCTTTCAAATCCAGCTTTTTTAAGGATTCTGTCAGTTTCATAGTACATTTCCCGTTCATCGTCCTCAGACGGAAGCGGGAGAAAACTTTCTGGATGCTCATAAACCGGCGTCCCCTCCTCAACAATAAGGCTGTATGCCGATATATGCTCAGGTTTATATTCAATAATTTTATTAAGGCCGTTCACATAATCCTTAACGCTTTGCCCCGGAAGTGCCGACATTACATCAATGTTAATATTTTTAAAGCCAGCATTTCTTGCCGCAGAAAATCCCTCTTCAAATTCTTTAAATGTATGAATTCTTCCTATCTGTTTTAAGAGGTCATCCTGAACCGACTGCAGTCCGATACTGCATCTGTTAAATCCGCTTTCAGCATAAACACACATTTTTTCGTCATCTATAGTCCCCGGATTACACTCTATTGAAATTTCGGGATTTTCGTCAAATGCAAATTCACTTTTTAATGTTTTAAGTATCCCCGCAATAAGCTGTGGACTTACATAAGACGGTGTTCCGCCTCCAAAAAATACTGTATCTACAATATAATCATCAAACCTTGCACCATACTTTGAAACGCAATATTTTATATCAGATTCAAGTGATGACATATACTTTTCCTGCACTTCTTTTGTCGCCGGGAATGATAAAAAATCACAATATGCACATTTTTTAACACAAAAGGGGATATGTATATATATCCCCAGTCTCTGCCTATTCTTCATCTAATTTTAATACGCTCATGAACGCCTTCTGAGGAATCTCAACATTTCCTATCTGACGCATACGCTTCTTTCCTTCCTTCTGTTTTTCAAGAAGTTTCTTTTTACGCGAAATATCACCGCCATAACATTTTGCAAGAACATCTTTTCTTAATGCCTTTACTGTCTCTCTGGCAATTACCCTGCTTCCGATTGCTGCCTGAATAGGAATCTCAAACTGCTGTCTGGGAATCTCTCCTTTGAGTTTTTCACACATCTTACGGCCACGTTCCTCGGCACTTCCCGCAAATACAATAAAAGAAAGTGCATCGACTTCTTCTTTGTTAATAAGAATATCAAGTTTGCAAAGATTAGATTTTTCATAACCTTTCATCTCATAATCAAATGAAGCATATCCTCTCGAACGTGATTTTAAAGCATCAAAGAAATCATAAATTATCTCATTAAGCGGAAGGTCATATTTTAACAACGCTCTTGTCTGTTCAATATATTCCATTCCGTTATACACGCCTCGTCTTTCCTGACAAAGCTTCATGATAGAACCGACAAATTCAGTAGTAACCATAATCTCTGCACTTACCATAGGTTCTTCCATATAGTCAATCTCTGACGGGTCAGGCATGTTTGACGGATTTGTAAGGTCAATAACTTCACCATTAGTCTTATGAACTTTGTAAATAACGCCCGGTGCCGTTGTTACAAGGTCAAGATTGTATTCTCTTTCAAGTCTCTCCTGAATAATTTCAAGATGAAGAAGTCCTAAGAACCCACATCTGAAACCGAATCCAAGAGCTATTGATGTCTCAGGTTCAAACTGAAGCGATGCATCATTTAACTGTAATTTTTCAAGTGCATCTCTCAAATCCTGATACTTTGCACCATCAGCCGGATAAAGTCCACAATAAACCATAGGATTAACTTTCTTGTAACCTGGAAGTGGTTCACTGCATGGTCTTTCATCATCTGTTATAGTATCACCAACGCGTGTATCAGATACATTTTTAATGCTTGCTGTTATATATCCAACCATTCCGGCTGAAAGTTCATCACAAGGTATAAACTGTCCTGCACCGAAATATCCAACTTCAACGACTTCCTCTACAGCACCTGTTGCCATCATTCTTATCTTTGTACCTTTTTTAACAGTACCCTCTTTTATACGGCAGAATACAATAACGCCTTTGTAAGCATCATAAATCGAGTCAAATATAAGTGCTGCAAGCGGAGCTTTCGCATCACCTTTTGGTGCCGGAATTTTCTTTACAATCTGTTCAAGAACGGCTTCAATGTTGATACCATTCTTTGCTGAAATCTGTGGTGCATCCTGTGCTTCAATTCCTATAACATCCTCAATTTCATCAATTACACGCTGTGGTTCTGCACTCGGAAGGTCAATTTTATTAATAACAGGAAATACATCAAGGTCATGGTCAAGTGCAAGATATACATTTGCAAGCGTCTGTGCTTCTATTCCCTGTGCGGCATCTACAACGAGTATAGCACCGTCACACGCTGCCAGTGCTCTTGAAACTTCATAATTAAAATCAACATGACCCGGAGTATCAATAAGATTAAAAATATACTCCTGTCCATCCTCTGCTTTATATACAGTTCTTACAGTCTGGGCCTTGATTGTAATTCCTCTTTCTCTTTCAAGATCCATATTATCAAGCACCTGTTCCTGCATTTCCCTGCTTGTAAGGAGACCTGTTTTTTCAATTATTCTGTCAGCAAGTGTTGATTTGCCATGATCAATATGTGCTATTATACAAAAATTTCTGATATTTTCCTGATTCAAAGTTATCCTCCATTCTTACATGCTAGTGTGCTTTTCCGTTAAGATATTCCACTATACCGTCTGCTATTGCCGTTGCCGTAGTATCAAGCTTATCTGTCACAAGCTTTACATCTGTGCTGTCAGTTATAAAACCAAGCTGGAGTACCATGCTTGCACATGAGCTATGTGAATTAATATAATAATTTTCCTTATTGTCAGCGACAGTTCCGTACTTGACGCCTCTGTCATTAAATCCTGCCTCTGACTTTAACTGTTTTAATATATCCTCTGCAAGTTTTTGCGAATCTGCCGGTTTTTTAGTATGCACCCAGCACTCTGCCCCTTTTGCAGTAACTGTCTTATCAGCTGAATTCATGTGGATTGAAACCATCGCAGATGCTTTGGAATCGTTACATGTTTTTACACGCTGTTCATTAGTAACATCTTTATCAGAAGTTCTTGTCATAACGACATTAACTCCGCTCTCCTCAAGATATTCCTTCACTTTTAATGCTACTGACAATGTTATTGCCTTTTCTGTATAATTACCGGACGCTCCTCCCGTACTGCTTCCGCCATGAGCTGCATCAATACAGACTGTCGGATTTCCCTGAACCTGCGTCCTGTTGGAATTCTTTTTTGTATCAGTCTCAGCTTTTGTTACCTTTTCAGACTCTGTCTGCTTAACTGTATTTTTTTCAGCATTTACACTTGCAGTCTTTGATGAACTTCCGTTATAATCATTATATATAATAAATCCAAATATCACGATTGTCAGTAATGTAACTGCACCGATAATCTTGTCCCATCTTTTGGGTGGATTCTCTTTCTTATTTCTATTAAGCGTCTTTTTACCCATTTTATATCCATTCCTGCGTCATTTACGCATACACTTTTTATTTTCTCTAAGTAACGCCAAATTGTCAAGCTTTTTTGCAATAAAAATGAACAGAAAAAATGCACAACCCTGATAACGGTCATGCATTTTCTTCTTATTTTTACGAATTTTTTATCATTTCTTTTTTCAGACGCTTTATAATCTTTTTTTCAAGCCTCGAAATATATGACTGAGATATGCCAAGCATATCTGCCACTTCTTTCTGGGTCTTTTCCATTCCATCCGAAGCACTTAATCCATATCTTAAATCTACTATCATGCGTTCTCTGTCTGAAAGTTTTTCTATCGCTTTACTAAGAATTTTTCTCTCAGCCTCATCTTCCAAATCTTTATATATAATATCTTCATCTGTTCCAAGAATATCCGACAGCAAAAGCTCATTCCCATCCCAGTCAACATTGAGAGGTTCATCAATTGAAACTTCTGCCTTTGTCTTATTATTTCTTCTAAGATACATCAATATTTCATTTTCTATACATCTTGAAGCATATGTTGCAAGCTTAATATTTTTTTCCGGATTATATGAATTAATCGCCTTTATAAGACCAATCGTACCTATCGAAATTAAATCCTCTACTCCCACTCCCGTATTGTCAAATTTTTTTGCTATGTATACAACAAGTCTCAGATTATGCTCAATCAGCTGTGATTTTGCACCCTTTTCGTCCTGGGTGCCAAGTTTTGAAATTGCATCCGCCTCCTCATCTGCTGCCAGAGGTGCCGGCAGGACATCCGTACCACCTATATAATGCACATCCGACTGTTTTAACAGACAAAAATTTCTGAAATTTGGCACAACCTTAAATTGAAATCTATCTTCTACCGCAACTTTTAAAACCATAACAACCTCCAAATTTTAATTCCTTTATACAATTTTCTGCCTGCACAGCTCCTATATTTACAAGTACATTAAATTCATTATCCGATGATAATTTTACTGTGCTAAGCCCAATCAATGCATTTTTTTGTGCATAGATTTTTTTCTTCGTGTATATGTACATGCTGTCCACTGTAATAACCTCTAACATTCCGCTCTCACATCCCAGCGAATTGTAGGGAATCATATGGTATTTCACTTTTGTATTAAGCTCTATATCATCTAGAATTAACTGTCTGATACTGTCACCACCAAAATTCAGCGACTCCAAATCCACTATTGATACACTCTTTTTGAAATATGGGTCTTTTAGTACATTTCCCGTATCTATATATCCCTTTAAATCAAAACATTTGTCATTAAATATTATTTTAACAAGACATTCACTTTCACCATATACAATACGCACCATTATCTGTTTTATAATCATCCCCACAATTACAACCGATAACGCTGTAAACATAAGCAGCTCTGTGTCACTAAGAAGATTCATGCGAATCCAGTAACCGGCATATGTATAGTAATAAATCATGTATATACTTCCTGCCATGCAGAATGTCACTCCAAAAAGAATTGCAGTACCTCTTATTAATTCTTTAAAATTACATTTTCCGGCACATATTCTAATCATTAATGCACTGATTAAAATATATGTACATATATTAACCGCTCCTTTGATATTTTCCGGTACAATCAACGCAATTACAGACCATAATGCCCCAAAAGTGGCAGATAATAATATCTGTAAATATGTAGCAGCAAATTTACAGATTTTTTTTGTTATACAAAGCACTATAAAATCCATAATAAAATTGATTACGAAAAATTCATCAAGATAAATTACTTTCCTTTTTATCACCTCCTGACAGGACATATTATAGGACTGTATACATGCATAATTTGTCAAATCTGGTAGTATATTACTAAACTTTAAATTACGTGTTTCGACAATTTATCTCATTATACAAAGCAAAGGGGCTGCACCTTAACGACTTTCAATCGTTAAAGTGCAGCCCCGGCCTTAAACATGTATTAAAATTATTAGGAATAGCTGATTAAAACTGTCTTCTCTTCCTTGTCATTAAAACATATGCTGCTCCCATAGTACAGATTATCATAGCAAATGATGCTGCCATAATATCTTTTCCAAATGAATCACCTGTTTCAGGTGCTGCATTTGTATTCTGGCTGTCATCAGGAGTAACTGTCTCTGATGATGAAGGTTTGTCTACATTATTACCTGTATTTTCATTATCAGGTTTAGTAATTTCTAATGATTTTGTCTTATCTTCATAAACAACAGCATATACAGAAAATCTATCTGTTGCGAATGTAAGTGTTGATGAAGCCTCGTCGAATGTACTGTCTATAACTTCAGCTTTTTCACCATGAATTCTTACAACACTGTATGTTCTTTCCTTTGAAGAATCAGTATTTTTAAGTTCATCTGCAATCTTAACACTGAATGTTGCAGGTGTGCTTAATTCAGACACTGCTGCCTTGTAGTCATCACCGATTTTCTTTATCATCTTAATGTCAAGATAAAGTCCTGTGATACCGTTTTCGGCATATTTCTTTACTTCAGAATCAATAAGTCCTTTTTGTTTTTTGGTTACTGTGTCTTTTGCATTCTTTATCTCAGCAGATATGTGTAAATCTTTTCCTGATTCAATAAGTGCTTTTTCTTCCTCTGTAACTTTAACTGCATCTGATGAAACCTTTACAACAGCCTCGTCAACACCTTCTGTTTTTTCAATCACATCATCAACAACCGTAGAACCCGGATTTTCCGGCTTAGGGTCTGGCATCGGTGTCGGGTCTGGTGTTGGATCCGGTGTTGGGTCTGGTGTTGGGTCTGGTGTTGGGTCTGGTGTTGGGTCTGGTGTTGGGTCTGGTGTCGGAACATTTCCCGTAATAACCTCACCGTCAACAATAAGTGTTACATCTGAGAATGTTACATCAGCATTTCTTGCAACGAACATACCTACATATACATATTCAGAATCAACTGTTGTAAGCATAAAGTCAAATCCGCCTGTTATTGTGTCTTCATCGCCGAATGTGCATGCATATCCGTCTGAATTGCTTTCAATCTTTAACGCATATGTCTGTCCTGCCTTAACTTCACTCTTGCATGTTCCACCCTGTGTAAGAACACCGCTCTTTCTTGCAAAGCAGTTCCATACACCGCCTGCTGTTGCAAGCTTCAACGGTCCTGCCGCAACGTAATCGCCAAGTACATCTGTACGGTTTTCATCAATATACATATCATCTCTTGCCATAAGGCCAAATGATACCTGGTCATTTAAATCAAAACTGTTTACAGTTGCATTTGCTGTAATTGTAAATTTGCTCTTTACAGGAACTTTATAGTAAAACATTGCAACACCATCTGCTGATGCACCTATTTTACCTTTATTTTTCTTTACCTGAATATGGAATTTGTTATCATTCATTTCAAGTGTCTGATTTGATTTACTTGGAGCTCCGCCGACATTGCCGAATACAGTTCCCTTAAATACACCAGCAGGTGACCATATTGTACTGTCTTTTACAACACCGACATATTCTGCTTCCTTATAGTCAGGATTCTTCTTTAATACATCTTCTTTCTTAGGTGCTTCTGCATCAATAATGTGTGAAGAAATTCCCTTTACGCCAAGTTGCTTGATTGTCTTTGTTATGAGGTAAGCATTATATCTTCCGCCCCATATATTTGTATGTGTATTATCTACACTTGATGACTTAGATGATGTCCATGCGTGTAAATTAACTGTCTCATCAGGTCCAAGTTCATCATAGAGCTGCTTTGTAAGTGATGTCATATCTACAACTGCAACTCCTGTATCTTTTCCAAGATTAATAATTGATTTTGCATAATCTCCACCTTCAAATGCACCGCTTGCCGATGTAATATGAAGATTTGAATTTGCCCAGTCTTTAGTTGCTGTTCTCCTTACGATAGGAGTACATACAACAACTGTAACACCTTTATCCTGTGCAGGCTTAATATAATTTTCATATAATGAGTTGGCAAATGAACCGGCTGTCTTATAATCTCCGTTAGGATTTGTATATCTTGCCTCCTCTGCTTTCTCATCATTATGTCCGAAACCGATAAGAAGATAATCGCCGCTCTGCATACCATCAATAAGTGTCTTATACTGTGGTTCTGATGTATAACTCTTAGAACTTCTTCCTGACAATGCAAGATTATTTACTGTAAGAGTATCATCAAAATATGCAGAAAGCTGTGTACCCCAGCCATATCTAGGATAATAATACTTATCACTGAAAGATGAAACTGTTGAATCTCCGACAACCCATACTGTAGCTTTTGCTGATGGATCCGGTGTTGGATCTGGATTCGGTGTAGGTGTAGGGTCCGGTGTAGGTGTAGGGTCCGGTACCGGGTCTGGTGTCTTATTAAGTTCATCTTTCTTGGTTCCGATTGCCTTAATAAGTTCCTGTCCGTAATTAGTCCAATATTCAGACTGTGCTGAATATTTACCATTATCATCTGCTGCATATGCAGTAAATACACTGCTTCCGTTAATACTGAAAATCTGCTGTCCGTCAGGATTGATTCCCGCTGTCTTTGCAGGCATGCTGACTGCTTTTGATATTGATAAATTCATATCCTGAAGCTTTGAAGCAAATAATGCTGCTGTGATAAAACCACCAAGCTTATTGCTGTGTGTCTTATCTCCAGCTGCCATAATCTGTGTTGCAAGCTGTGAAACACCTGACTTTGCAGATGAATCATTCTTATATGTCTCCTCATAGAGTGATTTTGTAATTGCAAAACCATCGAGAAGAAGAACATTCTGCTCACTTGCAAGCTGCTTAACTGCAGTAACATAAGCATCATTTGATGAAACATATGTACCTGTTGTCTTATCTGTAGAATCATGATGCGGCTTAATTGTACCATCTGAATTATAGTAAAGTCTTGATACCGGTGTAACAAGAACAGGAATTGCTCCGACACTCTTTGCTGCATCTATATACTGCTGTAAATACCATTTGTATGTACCGCCGCAGTCATAAGAATAGAATGTATCACCATATTTGCTTACAAGTGATGAAGGTGTTGCTGTCTTTGTACCTGCTGTACTTGGATATACGCCATCTGCATCCGGTGTTCCGAGCGGTACATATCTATCCTCAAGGTAACCTGATTTGTTTGCACAATCATTATGACCAAACTGAATAAAGAGATAATCTCCCTCTTTGATATTCTGTTTAATCTTGTCAAGAGAACCTTCGTTTATAAAGTTTCTGCTGCTTCTTCCGCCGTTGGCATAATTCTGTACCTTAACCTTTGAAGAATCAAAGAATGACTGTAAGAATTCACCCCACGCACCTTCGCTCTGTGCTTTTCCGCTCATATACATGCCTGCTGCGGAATAATCTTTAACTGTAGAATCACCTGCAAGGAAGATATTTACACCATCTCCGAGTTCAATATCTGTGCTTCCCGAAGGGTCTTCAAATCCGTCTCTTACAAAAGCTTCAACCTTATAAGACTTTTCTGCTGCCTTGTTTCCGCTCAATGTCTCAGGAACAACAACGACTTTAATATAGTTTCCTATATCGTTTTTAGTGATTTTATATGTCTTGTCAACATTTGCTGTTGATGACTTAACAAGAGTCTCTTCGCCGTTTTTGTCAACACTGTACCAGCGTATAACAGAAGCATCACTTGCATCATTAACATCACCGAGAGAATATCCTGCTGTAAGTGTATGTCCAGGATATGGTGCATTGATGTCGCCGTTATCAACAACAAAAGGAACTGTCTTAAATTCCACTGTGCCATTCTCATCTTTATATGATACAGGTGTCCAGCTGCCAAAGTATGACTTAACATTTATTGCAGCTGCATCGCTGTCACTTAATGCCTTGCCTGCTCTCTTTGACAAATCAACAGTTTCACCCGTTGTAAGACGTGTATTATACTCTGCAAAATTAGCTTTTTCAGGCTTAACAGCCATCTCATGCCATCCCGCATCATTAATAAGATTATCTGTCATCTTAGTATTGATAAATGTAACGCGGGCATCTGCACCCCAAGGTCTTCCGAGATAACCTGCTTTTACTGTAAGGTCACTGTTTCCTGTTATTGTACAATTTCTGAAAAGATAACCATACTGTGTTGCCGTGCCCGGCTTGTGTGCTGTGATATAACCACCTACAGAACCTGTGCTATAACCGAAAAATCTGAGTTCACAACCATCAAATACTGCATTGCCGTCACCGAAGATATAATCCGTGTTACCTTCGATTCTGCAGTTCTTGAAATAAAGGTTTGTTGCAGAATTTCCTGTATAAAGTGTATCCTGGCTTCCCAAAAATGCACAGTTTGTAAATTCCGTTTTATCAGCTTCAATAGCAAGTGCTGTAGCTCTCTCTGTTGCAGCCTTTGATGTTACATCAAGTCCGTAAGTTCTCTGAGGAAGATTTGTATTTGCCGCATTTACGCCGTCTTCTATTTCTTCATCTGTTATATAACGGTTGAATGAAGCCTCAAATGTAATTCCGTCGGCTCTGAATGCAGCAGCACTGTTCTTTACATATACAGAGCAGCCCCATTTTGAAGCCTGTGCTTTTTCATATTTGTCATAAGCATTTTCTTCATTGTAGAAACCTGTTGAATCAATGCTGTAATATTCGTATCCGATACCGTAATACCATGTAAGAAGAACTTCTTTACCTGAATTCTTCTCATCATTTACAAATGAGATATAAGGTGTTGTAACAACAATCTGTTCTCTATATGTACCCGGTTTGATATGAATTGTTACTCTTTCGTCTTCTTTTGAAGGATTCATCGCAGCCGCTGCCGCAACAGCTTCCTTCACCGTATTATAATTAAGTTCTGCCTTATCCTCGTAGCCTACATATATGTCAGGTACTCTTGTAAGTGCGTCTGCTTTCTTTGTTGATACAAATAAAATATCTTTGCTGACATCAGAACCTTTTACAACCACATGAGTTGTAGTTCTGTAATCAGCAACTGTTGTAACAACCTGATATGAACCGTCTCTTAATGAAACTTCATAACCGCCGTCCTTAACAGTTCCTGTATATTCATACTTATCTTCAACATTAACAAACTTAATTGCCGTTACTTTTGAAGCATCATCAAGTCCGTTAAACTTACCTGTTGCTTTATATACTTTCTTTAAGGCAACTTCAATGTCACTGCTTACATCTTTGTTGTCAAGAATTGTCGCACCCTTTACGATTTCATAATCATTTACTCCGTAAAGAACCGCTGTATACTCAACATCAGGTTCAAGAGTTGCCTCAAATGTCATATCGCTGTTTAAATTAAGTGTAACATCATCTGCAAGTGTATTCTTATCTGCCTCAAGTTTTACGCTTAATTTTGAAATGTCATAGTTCTTATCAAATCCTGTAAGCTTACCTGTATACTTGTATACAGACTTTGCCTCGACTTTTAATATAACGCCATCCTTACCTGATATAACATCATCTGTCTTTGTAGATATTACTTTTGTGTCAGATGTAAATCCATATCCTGTAACTCCTGACAATGCAGCTGTATAATCACAGCCTGCAGCAAGCACTACATTAAAGCTTCCATTTTTTACTTCTGCTTCATATGAAATATCATTAGCTTCATCTTTAAAGACTATTTTATAATCTTTAATATCAGCACCATTTAAATCAATTGTACCGCTTACATTTACACCCGGAATTCTTACAACTCTGTTGTAGCAAGGTTTTCCTGCCACAGCATCAGCATATACTTTATACTGTCCGTCGTATTTTGCGATAAATTCATACTTTCCTGCTGTGTTTGAAAATTCTTTTGAATCCTGCTGTTTTCCGGACTCACCAAGATACTTAAAAATAAGATTACTTGTTGCTGCATTACTTGATACCATATAGACAACAATCTTGTCTCCAGCTTTTACATTATCAATTGTAAAGCATCTTCTTGATTCTCCTCCGGTACCATTTGAATAAAACATACCATTTGCAGCATAACCATCTGCATACTTTGTAGTTGCATAACCACTTGCACCATAATTCTTTGATGAAGTAGAATACAATCTGTCTCCTGATGTTGTAATGAGTGTCAAATCGCCAAACTTAATGCTTGCTGCATTAAACTTCGCATTGGTTCCTACATCACTGCAATTGTCCCAGTCTGATGCACTGATATTATTCTGATACATTTCAGTGTTACTCTCAGCAACACCACCGAAATCCCAGACATCAATTTTTCTTACTGTCTTTTCAAAAACCCCTGCAAAAGCACTCATATCAAGGCTCATAACAAGCAGCAGTATGGCACTCAAAAGACAACTGAGACGTCTTTTTGCAATTCTTTTCATGCTTCTCCTCCTTATTTTTTGCTATATTAAAAATACCTGAAAGAACCTGTACGCTACATACAAGTTCTTTCAGGTACAAATTGTATAGTATGAACCAATGTCAAGGTCAACATTTTTTGCATAAATTACATAAAATTGTTTTTTTATAAGTACACTTATAAAAATATCCGGTAGAATATTTTACAAATGTATTTAATAATCTATTTGAATTTTTATACATCATTCTTCCCAAAAGGCAGGCTCATAAGCATGTAAATAACATTTTTACCGCTATCCCGGACTTTTGTAATTACAATTCCGATTATATCCCCATTAAGATAAAGATTATGTTCTTTCATATAATCAAGATGCTTGCCAATCATAAGTTCTTTTAAATATTCTGGATTTTCATTTGCCAGCCGTCCTATATCTGCCGGTACTTCTGATATGCCCATTACAGATGGTTTTCCTTTATATATCTGTGTATAACTGTTTTCTGTCATTCCATATTTGTCCATATGTTCTTCCTTTACTGACCATCCACAACATACACGGAAATTGCCATTATCAACGGATTCTTTCGGTATAATATACGTATGCAGTACCTCCGGTGAATTATATATAAATTCACCAAGCTTTTGCAATCTTTCAGGCTCCTGAAGAAGCTTTTCACCATCTTTATATATAACTGTATACATAGTAAGACTCTTTTTCTCATAAATATCTGAATATGTAGCTGCCTTATTCATAAGAAGATAATCATCTTTGAGGCGATGACGCAGATAAGTCATATATGCAATCTGCTTATCCATCTCATCCATTCTTTTTTTGTATGCATCAATTGTCTCTTCAAGAGAAAATGACTGCATCTGGCTTATCTGTTCATGCGAAAAACCATATTTTACATGCATTTTTGCATTCATCACAGAAAAAATATCATCATCATTGTAATATCTATATCCGCTTTTTTCGTCACGCACCGCAGATATATATCCCATATCTTCGTAGCGTCTCACAGTATTTGTAGAAACCCCTAAAAGCTTTGCAAGCTCACTTATTTTATACTTCATAACATCCTCCTTGTTTTTGCGAAGCAAAAATCCAAATGTGCATCTTTGATGCACTATGCTCTATGGTGAGGAGAGGATTTTCCCTCCTTGTTTTTGCGAAGCAAAAAGACATGGCTGCCTCACTATGATAAGCAAGGCAGCCTGTATTAATCATAAATATAATTTTTTACAAAACCATTATTACTTCTTTGTCTTCTGTAAAAATGTAGGAATGTTTATTCCTTTTTCCTTAACATTACTTGTAACCTGTCCCGGCTGTTTTAAGCCCGGAAGCGGTGTCTGTGAAATCGTTGATACAGTCTGCTGTGTTGATGCATGTCCTGCATTAACACCTGTTGAAGCAGCAGCTGATGATGAACCAGAATATGTATATGAAGGCTTAACTGCCTGTCTTGGTGTCTGTACTTTTGCTGAAAAACCTGCCATTGCATTATTCACGTTGCTGTCTTCAAGACCTGTAGCAATAACAGTGATTGTTGCTGTATCTGCTGCATTTTCATCAAACATGGCACCAAATATGATATTGGCATTCTCACCGGCAAGCTCCTGAACATAACTTGCAGCCTCATTTGCTTCAATAAGACTTATATCACCTGATATATTAATGATAACATGTGTTGCACCTTCAATTGTTGTCTCAAGAAGAGGACTTGTAACAGCCTGCTTAACTGCCTCAATCGCCTTATCATCACCTGTGGCAGTACCAATACCGATATGTGCGACACCTTTATCTGTCATGACAGTCTTAACATCGGCAAAGTCGAGATTAATAAGGCCAGGAACATTAATAAGGTCTGTGATTCCCTGAACTGCCTGCTGTAAAACTTCATCTGCTTTCTTTAATGCATCCGGCATTGTTGTTCTTCTGTCAACAATCTCAAGAAGTCTGTCATTAGGAATTACAATAAGTGTATCAACACTTTCTTTTAATCTTTCAATACCAGCAATAGCATTAGTCATACGTGTCTTTGCTTCAAACTTAAAAGGTTTTGTAACTACACCTACTGTAAGAATACCTTTTTCTTTTGCAATCTTGGCAACTACAGGTGCTGCACCTGTTCCTGTTCCACCGCCCATACCGCATGTTACAAATACCATATCAGCACCATCAATAGCCTGTGTAAGTTCCTCTATATTCTCTTCTGCTGCCTTCTGTCCAATCTCAGGCTGTGCACCTGCACCAAGTCCTTTTGTAAGCTTCTCGCCAATCTGGATTGTTGTTGGTGCTTTACATAACTGCAATGCCTGTCCATCTGTGTTAATACCGATAAACTCAACACCGCTAATATTTTCATCTATCATTCTGTTGACTGCATTGTTACCTGCTCCGCCAACACCTACTACTATAATTTTTGCTGATGACTCTGCGTCATTTGTCATAATCTCTAACAAGGGTATTTGCCTCCTTAACCAATTTGCACTTATTAAATATAATATAAAATTTTAAACAAAATATCAATACATTTTTCAATTTTCTTTCTTAAATATAACAGACGATTCACTTCCGTTATAATCTGACAAATATAATGTTCCTTTCAGATTGGCAATCTTATTTTCCATGCGTTTCAAAGCGTAAAGCCTGTCCGTGATGTCAGCTGCATTTCCAAGAATAATTTTGACTTCATTCATATAAAGTGTAACATTATAAGAAGAATCAAAATATACTTTATCTATATCAAGATTGTACTTTTCAAATGCCTGCGTAAGTTCAAGTATATCCGAAAATACACTGTCATCTCCAACATCAAGCTTGCTTCCCAAAACGATTGATGTAAATTTCAATCCTTCTATCTGAGGAACACCGCTGTATAATTTTGACGAGCTTTCAACAACTATTCCATCCTTATCAAAATACATGTTGCAGCCCATATAATTAATATATCCTACAACCGCCTTCTCATATATTGTAACATTCATTTTATCCGGCCAGATTGTCTCAACTTCATATTTCTGTATAAAAGGAATCTGTTTGTTTTTTTTGCCGAAAATGTTATATACAACCGCATTCGGTGTATCCGTTCCAAATATGTAATTATTCATCTCCTCATCAGAGTAGTGCCTGTTTCCTTCGTATGATATATTATTTACCCTGAACAGGAAATAACCTGCCACCACAAGTGCTGCCACAAGGCATATAATAACAGGCACTACTATTTTTATAACTCTGTTGTTGTTTTTCTGCCTTTTCATATTTCTATTATTTCTGCTCCAAGTTCTCTGTAATTCGATACAAATTTCTCATATCCTCTGTTTATATATTGCGTGTTTCTGATTATACTTTCGCCATCAGCTGCGAGTGCTGCCACAAATAAAGCCGCCGTTCCTCTCAAATCAGTTCCGGCAACATCTGCTCCGGTAAGTCTGCTTCTGCCGGTAACATGAGCCATATTTTTATCAACCGATATGTCTGCTCCCATCTTTTTAAGCTGTCCGGCAACGCCAAATCTGTTTTCAAATATGCTCTCTTCAAACACTGTCTTTCCATCACTATATGCAGCCACACTCATTGTCACAGACTGCATATCTGTAGGAAATCCCGGATATACACTTGTTTTTATATAATTAACCGCTTTGGGTCTTTCTTTCTGGAATATACATATTCCATCTTCGCACTCTTTGTACTCAAGCCCCATGCCCGTGTATACATCCAGGAATCCCCCTGCATCACATATGTTACATCCGGTAAGCTTTATATTCCCCCTTGTCGCACATACAGAAGCAATATACGTTCCCATTACCATCCTGTCAGCCGGAATTGTATACACTGTGTCATTTAAATTATCTACACCTCTTACTGCAATTGTGTCACCACCTGCTCCTTTTATGTCTGCGCCACAACCTGTCAGATAATCACAAAGACCGACTATTTCCGGCTCTTTAGCTGCATTTCTGATAATAGTAATTCCCGGCACCTTAACCGATGCCATAATAGCATTCTGTGTTGCACCCACACTTGGAAATCTAAGATATATATCAGCCTCATGAAGTTTTAATGACGAAACACTTACATTCTCATCATCAAGCTCCCATGATGCACCAAGTCTTTTAAATACATCAAGATGTATATCAATTGGTCTTTTTCCAATTTGACATCCTCCCGGTTTTGCCGTCTTAACGCTTCCGAATCTTGCAAGAAGCGGTCCCATAAGCACAGAAGATGCTCTCAGTTTTCCTGCCATATCAGCCGAAACAGGCTTGCTTACAGCATTAGCAGTATCAATTATCAGTGTATTTTGCTCCCTGTTAATTACACATCCAAGACTGGAAAGAATCTCCTGCATTATAAATACATCATCAATGCATGGGCAATTTTCAATAACACTGATACCTTCATTGAGAATACTTGCTGCCATAACTGGAAGACATATGTTCTTTGAACCCTGCACTCTTACACTTCCGTATAATTTCCGTCCACCCTGAACACACAGATTTTTCAAAACTCTGCCTCCGGAAATGCTATATAACATTATATGAATTTATTTACAATCTGTGCATCCATCCTGTCAGCTTTCCAGCCTTATTTTACTTGAAACGTTAAGAACAAGCCCTATTTCAGCCAGAAGTATTATCTCTGATGTTCCGCCATAACTTATAAATGGAAGTGAAACACCTGTATTTGGTATAAAATTAGTTACAACTGCAATATTAAGGACAACCTGTATCGCAATATGTGCAAATACACCCGATACAAGAAGTGTTCCGAATAAATCTGGTGCATTCTGTGCCACATGGGCAATTCTCCATAACATTACTCCAAAAACAATAATAACGAAAATAGCTCCAAAAAGTCCAAGTTCCTCGCATATTATCGAAAAAATCATATCATTTTGAGATTCAGGTATGTATCCCAGCTTTTGCAGACTCTTTCCAAGTCCTTTTCCAAAAAGTCCGCCTGAACCTATGGCATAAAGAGCCTGCACAGTCTGGAAGCCTTTATCGCTTGCATAATTTTCAGGATTTATCCAGACAAGCAGTCTGTTAAGCCTGAAACTCTCTGTCATATTTCCACTTTTAATCATATTCGTAAGCCATGCATAAATACCTCCGACACCGGCAGCCGCAAGCCCGGTCAATGCCACATATATTTTATATCCCGGATATGCTACAAATGTCTGAACAAATGCAATAAGAAAAATTATTATAGCACTACTCATATTATTTGAAATAACAAATACAAGTGCAGCCTCAACACCCCCGGTAAGAATACATATCAGCATTACATACCGGAACTTCTTTAACTTTGTTCCATATGAACAGACCGCCGAAGATACCATCATTATAACCGCAGGCTTACACACATCTGCCGGCTGTACACCAATTGAACCGAATCTTATCCAGCGGGTTGCACCATTTGCCTCACTGCCAAATGGAATTAATGCAAATACAAGAAGAGATGCAAATATAAAAAACGGAAATGCAAGTTTATGCCATACATGATAATCAATCCTGTATGCAATATACATGGCAACAAACCCCAGCAGCATAAACATAAGCTGTTTTTTGAAGTAGTATTGTGCATTGCCGAATTTCATCTGGGCAGTATATGAACTTGTACTATAAATCATTATAAGACCAAAGCCGGCAATAAATATTGTAACAAATAAAAGGCTATAGTCAAAATATCTTTTTACCGATTTCTTTCTGGTTCTATCCACAACTGTCTCCTTAATAACTTTTCTAATTTATAATATTTAAAGTGCATTTACATAATCTTTAAACATTCTTCCACGCTGTTCATAATTATCAAACATTCCCCAGCTTGCACATGCAGGAGAAAGAAGCACTGCATCTCCTGGTTTCGCATTCTGTGCACATATTTTTACAACTTCTTCCATTGAATCAGCATAAATAATTGAATCAAATCCATACTTTTTGGCTGTCGCGGCAATTTTTTCACTTGTCTGGCCTATAAGCACAAGAAGCTTCACTTTATCCTTGAATGCTTTTACATATAAATCAAATTCAGAACCTTTATCATATCCTCCACCGATAAGAATTGTAGGACGCTGCATTGCCTCAATTGCTTTGACTGCCGCTTCCGGATTTGTTCCTTTTGAATCATTGTAATACATTACATCATTTTTTGTCGCAACATATTCAATTCTGTGTTCAACTGCTTTAAATACACGTACCTGATTTACTATAATATCATCAGGCACACCTGCTGCCTTGCTTATTGCTACAGCCGCACAAACATTTTCATAATTGTGCTTTCCAAGCAGATTCATATCATGCACATTAATAATATCCTGTGTAGATGTGCCGTCTGTATATTTAATCATATCACCATCAACATATACACCAACCGGAACCTTTCCATTACTTGAAAACCATACAACAGATGCTTTGCACTTGTTTTCGCCAAATTCTCTTAAACGCTCATCATCATAATTAAGTACACATGTATCCTGTTTTGTCTGATTAGCTGCAATCATTTCTTTTGTCTGTTCATAACATTCCATTGTATGATGTCTGTTAAGATGATCTGGTGTAATATTTAAAACAGCACTTACCTTAGGTGCAAATTTATGCACTGTTTCAAGCTGAAAACTGCTTATTTCTGCCACTGTATATGAATCTTCATCTGAATTTAACACTTCTTTTGTATAAGAATTGCCAATATTGCCGACAACAAATGTCTTTTTTGCCCATGCTCCAACAATCTGTCCTGTGAGTGCTGTTGTTGTTGTCTTTCCGTTAGTACCTGTTATTGCAAGCACCGTTCCTTTATCATAATTATATGCAAGTTCAACTTCTCCCCATACCGGAACGCCTGCCTTTCTAAATTCTACAACCACATGATTATCTATAGGTACGCCCGGGCTTATGACAAGCATATCTATTCCTTCCATATACTCTCTGCTGAATTCGCCAAGAATAATCTGTGCTTTATCTCCATTTAACTTCTTTATCACATCGTCTTCGCTAAGTTTTGAACCACCATCGTACAATACAACATCAGCTCCTACCTGATTAAGAAGATGTACTGCTCCGATTCCGCTTATTCCTGCTCCTACGACCATAATCTTTTTATTTTTTAAATCTAACATTTCAGCTTTCTCCCTTGCATGCTTTAAATTCGCTTTTATGTTCACATTTTACTCTCAATTATTCTGTATTTCAAGATAAGGCAGTATATTTTCAAAAAGCTCCCTTATAACGGGTGCCGCGATTGTTCCGCCATAATATATGCCCTGTGGTTCATCAATAAGACACATTGCTATTACCTTTGCATTATCAACAGGTGAAAATCCGATGAAGCTTGAAATATATTTTCCCGAGCCTCGCGGAAGTTTCTGCGAGGTTGCAGTTTTACCGCCTATCGAAAATCCTTCTAAATATGCCTTTTTACCGCCTCCCTCTTCAACTACCTGCCTGAGAATATCTTTCATCATAAGACTTGTTTTTTCTTCTATGGCATTACTTTGAATTTCATAATTGAATTCAACCGCTGTTCCATCTGCCTCTGACACGCTTTTAACTGCAAAATGAGGTGTGACAAGATTTCCGCCGTTTATGATTGCACTTGCAGCACGAAGCATCTGAAGCGGTGTTATCTGGAATGACTGTCCGAAAGACATTGTTGCAAGTTCAACTTCACCTACATTTTCCTGCTTGTGAATGATTGTCGATGCTTCACCTGCTATATCAATTCCTGTCTTTTCAAGCAGCCCAAGTTTTCCCATATACTCAAAAAACCGTTCAGTTCCGACTCTTCTTCCCCACTCTATAAATGCCGGATTACACGAGTTCATTACGGTCTGTGTAAACGTCTGTGTTCCATGTCCTGTCGTCTTGTGGCACCTTATTTTTCTGTCAGCAACAATAGCACTTCCTCCACATGTGAAATGGTCATTTAATGTTACACTCCCCGTTTCAAGTGCGGCAGTTGCTGTCACCATTTTAAATATCGAGCCTGGTTCATATGTATCATTAATACAGAAATTTCTCCACATATTATTTAATAAATCCATTTTTGATGTTCCTGTTGATGATATCAGCAAATCACTGTTTAATTCATACGGGTTATTCAAATCATATTCCGGTTCATTTGTCATAGCGAGAATCTCTCCGTTTTCAGGATTCATAACGATTATTGAAACGCTTTTTGCCTGTTTCTGTTCAAGAGTTTTTTGTGCAAGCTGCTGTGCATATGACTGTATATTAATATCTATGCTGGTATAAAGGTTACTCCCCTTTTCAGGTTCATCACGTTCTTCATTACCATTTTTCACCTCAACACCCCACGCATCAGTCAGTGTGAGTATCTGCCCGGGAGTACCTGAAAGATATGCGTCGTATTTCGCTTCAAGTCCAAGTATCCCCTGATTGTCACTTCCTGTAAACCCAAGAACTTTGGAACATAATTTTGAATATGGATAATATCTTTTATAATCTTCATCCACTTTGACACCTGAATAATTATATTCTCTTATCCTGTCACCTGTCTCTTTGTCTACATTTGTCTTCACCCTCTCAATTGAGGATACTTTCTCAACCCTCTTTCTTGCAGCTTCTTCCGTAATATCAAGCTCTTTTACAAGCATTTGTATTACTTCCTGTGGCTGTGTAATCTGGCTATGTATAACCGAAACAGTACATACTGTTTTGTTTGATGCAAGCACAACTCCGTTTCTGTCAAGGATTTCACCTCTTAACGCTTTTATGTCACGCTCTCTTTCATGCAGCTTTTGTGCCTTTTCAAGATAGTACGATGACTGGAATACACATACATATAAAAGTCTTATGCTTATAAGTAAGAGTGCGAGAATCACACATGTAATACTAACCAGCAGCTTCTTGCGGTGATAAGTCTTAACCATGCCTTCATCACGGTTTTTCATAAACATCTCCTGATATGTCAGTGGCTTACATAATTTTATGTACTATATAACGGATATAATCACTCTTTTTAATTATTATTTGTATTTGTTGTATCCGGAAGTTCTACAGTTGATTCAACTGCACTATTGGTTGTATCAACCGGTTCTGCCTTAATATCTTTATAAATATTAAGATATGGAAGAGCCTCCTCGTAGATACTTCTTGAAAGATTAAGTGCATCAAGAGAACTTCCTGATGTTCCGTTTGTCTCAAATGGTTCATCAATTACTGTATACAACACAAGCTGTGGGTCATCAGTAGGTGCACATCCTATATAAGATACAACCCACTTCTTATCTTCTCGCGGCTGTTTCTGTGCCGTTCCCGTTTTACCACCGATAGCATATCCTGCAACACCTGACTTTCTGGCAAGTCCTTCATCTACGCCGGCTCTTAAATATGTGCGTAGCAGCTGTGATGTCTCTGATGTTACAGTCTGTCTTACAAGATTAGGTTCTATCGTTTTTACGACTTCTCCTGTACTCTTTTCAATTCTTTTTACTATATGAGGCTGATAATAATTACCACCATTTACAAGTGATGAAAATGCCGCTGCCATCTGAACCATATTTACATTGATATTCTGTCCAAAAGAGTTACATGCTGCATCAATGACTGTCATCTTCTCACCGATTGTAAGACCGGCTTCCTCGCCCGGCAAATCAATGCCTGTCCTGTTACCAAATCCAAAAAGTGCCTCATATTTCGCAATTTTCACACCACCAAGCTTTGCTGCAATCTGCATCATAGTCGGATTACATGACTGGATAAGACCTTCTTTTACTGTAACAGTACCATGTCCGCTGTGTTCATGGCAGTTGATTATGCTTCCGCTGACTTCCATGAAACCGCCGCAGTAAAATGTATCGCCATCATGTATAACACCTTCCTCAAGTCCCTCTGCTACCGTAAATGGCTTGAAAGTTGAACCCGGCTCATATATAGTAGAAACACAATAATTACTCCACAATGCATACATGGCATTAGTCATCTCTATATCAGTCATTGTGCTCAATTCTTCCTGTGTGTACACACCACTCAGGTCTCTCGGATTGTTAAGATTAAATGTCGGATAACTTGCCATTGCAAGAATCTCCCCCGTCTTTGGATTCATTGCAATTACAGCCGTTGACTTTGACGGTCTTTCGGCATTTAATTCTTTTATTTTATTTTCAATTATGCTCTGTACTTTATAATCTATTGTTGTCACAAGATTATAGCCATCTTCAGCTTTTTTCTCCTGTGTCTCAACATCAAGATTTTCACCTACATAACTGTATGAAATACCATCTGTTCCGGACAGTTCCTCATCATAATAATTTTCAAGCCCAAGCTCACCGCCATTTGCAGCACTTGCAAATCCAATTACATCGGCCGCCAGTGTAGAAAATGGATATTTTCTTATATAGCTGTCTTCAAACCACACACCTTTTATATATGGATTATTTTTTGTATCTTCCACACGGCTCTCAAATTCTGAGATTTCATCTTTTGTCAGCTCTTTTAACAGCTTCTCATACTGGCTTGTGCTTTTAGTTGCAAGAATTGACTCAAGATCACTTCTTTTTAAATCAAAACATTCTGTCAATGCCGTAAGTGTCGGTTCTTTATACTTTTCATCAGACAATATAAGTTTCGGGTCAAGTATCAGGTTGTATACTCTCTCACTATACGCAAGAACTGTTCCATTAGCATCCTGAATCTGACCTCTCTTGTAAGGTATTGTTGTAGATGTATAACTCTGATGGTCAAGTACCGTCTTAGAATAAGCTTCTCCGTGATTATAATTGATGAGAAGTATTCTCACTGCCAATGCAAAGAGTGCAAGAATTATAACAAAAAAGGCAACGCCCATTTTGTTTTGTACTTTCCTAAGCATTGCCTTTTTTCTTCTGTATTTATTACGTCTAAGTTCTTCGTTATTCATATGCGTTCCGAATTCTCCCATATATCAAATGTAATATACTCTTATGGAATATCATGATACTGTTTTACGTATTCACTTACTCCCGCATCATATGTAATAACCTGATCTCTCTCAGGATAAACCATTCCAAGTTCATTTACAGCTGTATTATAAATCTGTTCGTAGTCTATGCCTGCATTAATTTCAAGTTCAAGTTCATCATTAGAATTAGTAAGTTCATTAAGTTCTGACTGAAGCTTTGTAACTGCTGTTGAGTTTGTCTTGACCTGTGACTGGACATTCAGATATTGTAAGCATATTGCAAATATTGTAATAATAATAGCTGACACTCCGACTGTATACAGGAAATTAAGTCTGTTGGCACGATGTATTGCCTTACGCTTCTTTCTGATGGCAATCCGGTCTTCCTCTGTTATTTCAACTTCCTTAGGTATATCATATTCTTCATATCTTCTCTGTGGTGCAGCTGCAAGTTTTCTTGCTGTATTTCCACTCACATATGAACTTGTGCCATATTTTTGTCTTCTTTGATTTTCAACTCTCCTACCAGCCATTTTTAAGCCTCCCCTGCTCTTTCAAACACTCTTAACTTAGCACTTTTCGAACGTGAATTAACACTAAGTTCTTCTTCAGACGGAAGTATCGGTTTTCTTGTAATAACCTTTCCCTTTGATTTCTTTCCACATACACATACCGGAAAATCTGGTGGGCATGTACATGGGTTCTCATTATTTTTAAATCTTACTTTTACAATTCTGTCCTCAAGAGAATGGAATGTAATAATACATAATCTTCCATCCGCATTTAGGCGGTCTATCATTGTATCAATAGAATTTTCAAGAACATCAAGCTCATGATTTAATTCTATTCTTATTGCCTGAAATGTCCTTTTTGCGGGATGTCCTCCGTTAATCCTGCACTTCATCGGTATAGCTGCCTTTATGACATCATTGAGTTCAAATGTTGTCTCTATTGGCTTTTCAGTACGTCTTGCAACTATATGTTTTGCAATATTTTTTGCAAATTTATCTTCTCCATAATCACGGATTATTCTGTATAAATCAAATTCACTGTATGTATTTACTATGTCTTTTGCTGTTATCTGCTGCCTCTGATCCATTCTCATATCAAGAGGTGCATCTACATTATATGTAAATCCACGTTCAGCTGTATCAAGCTGATAAGATGAAACTCCAAGGTCAAGTATTATTCCGTCAACCTTGACTATTCCCAGTTCGTCAAGTACATCTGCAATATTACAATAATTATTTCTTACTATCGTAACCCTGTCAGCAAATTCCTTTAATCTGTCTGTAGCTGCCTTAATCGCATCTGCATCCTGGTCTATTCCTATAAGTCTTCCTCCGGCAGTGAGTCTTTTAGCAATCTCATATGAATGTCCGCCTCCGCCAAGCGTTCCATCCACATAAATACCATCCGGCTTTATATTCAGATTTTCAATTGTCTCTTCCAATAAAACTGATTTGTGCTTAAACTCCATATCCGAATCTTTCCTTTACACTTAGTAAACTGCTATATACTAAATCCCAGACTTTCCATATTTTCTGCCACTTCATCCATGTCACCATCATATGTATTCATAGATTCATCCCAGCGTTCTCTGCTCCATATTTCGATTCTGCTTGCAACTCCGACAAGCACAACGTCCTTCTCGAGACTGGCAAACTCCCTTAAAACCTGTGGGAGAAGTATTCTTCCCTGTTTATCAACTTCGCATGCCGCTGCTCCGGCAAGGAAAAAACGTGTAAACTGTCTGGCATTTTTATTAGTAAGTGGTAAGCTTTTCAGCTTTTCTTCAAATCTGGTCCATTCATCATTCGGGTAAACAAAAAGGCAGCCGTCAAGACCTTTGGTAACAATAAAATTATCACCTAATATTTCACGGAACTTCGCCGGTACAATAAGACGCCCTTTGGCATCAATTGTATGGTTATATTCTCCCATAAACATAATTTCGTGCCTCCATTTACCACTTTAAACCATTTGCTACCACTTTCCACCACTTTATGGTCAATTTTATACTTATTTTAGATAAAATACAAGTCTTTTTTGTACAAAAAAAACAGAGCAAATATTGGAAATTCCTCAATATCTGCTCTGTTTATATTTATATAGTGTATTAACGTAGTAAAGTCCACAATATATAGTTTTTTTATTTTGTAATATATTTCACAAAATTTTTATAATTCTTTATAAATTGGTTTTATACATTGAATCTGAAAAGAATAACATCGCCATCTTTAACAACATATTCTTTTCCTTCCATTCTTACAAGACCTTTTTCTTTTGCAGCATTATATGAACCGCAGTTAATTAAATCGTCATAAGATACAACTTCTGCCTTAATAAAGCCTCTTTCAAAATCACTGTGAATCTTTCCGGCTGCCTGAGGTGCTTTTGTACCCTTAGTAATTGTCCACGCTCTTGTCTCTGTCTCACCTGCTGTGAGATAGCTGATAAGTCCAAGAAGACTGTAGCTTGCTGAAATAAGCTTATCAAGTCCTGAAGACTTGAGTCCAAGGTCTTCGAGGAACATCTTCTTCTCATCATCATCAAGTTCTGAAATTTCCTGCTCAATCTGTGCACAGATTACAAATACTCCACAATGTTCTTTCTCTGCAAATTCACGTACTGCCTGAACATACTTGTTATCAGCACCATCATTTGCCAGATCATCCTCTGTTACATTTGCCGCAAAAATTACAGGCTTTGCTGTAAGAAGATTGTATTCTTTGAAAAATGCCTCTTCATCTTCATCTTCAAGTTCAAAATTCTTTGCAAGATTGCCTGCTTCAAGGAACGCAATAAGTCTCTCAATCAAATCACATTCTTTTGCAATCTCTTTATTGTTATATGATGCTCTCTTCTGCTTAGAAAGTCTTCTCTCGAGAACTTCCATATCTGAGAAAATAAGCTCAAGATTAATTGTCTCAATATCTCTTAATGGGTCAATTGAACCATCTACATGAACAATATTGCTGTCTTCAAAACATCTTACAACATGGACAATCGCATCAACTTCCCTGATATTTGCAAGGAACTGATTACCAAGTCCTTCACCTTTTGATGCACCTTTAACAAGACCGGCAATATCAACAAATTCAATAACAGCAGGTGTAATCTTTGCTGAATTATAGAGTGCTGCAAGTCTGTCAAGCCTTTCATCTGGAACTGTAACAACGCCAACATTAGGATCAATTGTACAGAACGGATAGTTTGCAGACTCAGCTCCGGCTTTTGTAAGTGAATTAAATAATGTACTCTTACCAACATTTGGCAGACCTACGATACCAAGTTTCATAATTTATTTTCTCCTTTAAAAGTATTTAATGTCATAATACAATAGAATATAGTATATCACATATATGGTAAAATGTACATTTCTTATTTTTATGCAATATATCCGGCTGCTATTCCTAATATTGCACTTAAAATGATTATTATAATCGGATGTACTTTTTTAAATGACAAAATAAGTGCAATCACAAGTATTCCTGCGGAAACATATGTACCTGCTGCCTTAAAAATTTCCACTGCTAATCCATCAGGAATAAATACTTCCCTGCCTACTGATATAACTGAAGCTCCGATAAGTCCGACAACTGCTGGTTTAAGTCCGCTCATACACCCTTTTATAATGCCGCTGTCCCTGAATTTCTTATAACATCCGGCTATTATGAGAATTATTATAAACGACGGCAGCACAACACCAAGTGTTGCACATACCGAACCGGCAATACCGGCAACTTCTTCTCCTACATATGTAGCAACATTTACAGCAAATGAGCCCGGCGTACTTTCGCTGACCGCTATAAAATTAACGATATCCTGTTCATCCATCCACCCATGTGCCACGACTTCACTCTCTACAAGCGGAAGCATTGCATAGCCTCCTCCGAATGTAAAAGCACCTATTTTAAAAAATGTCCATAATAATCTGATATATATCATATATTCTGCTTCTCTTTTCCTGTTTTTATATAAGATGTTATAAGTCCAAATAATGCACAGCATGCTATAACAATAATTACATTAACATCAGCAAATGCACTTAAAACAAATACTGCAGCCATAACTATATATGTCACAGCTGACTTTTTAACATTCTTGTACATAAGCCACAATGCTCTTATTATAAGTGCCAGTACACCGGCTCGTACACCATTAAATGCATACTTTACAATCTGTATATCCTGAAATCTTTTCAATACAAAAGAAATCGCCAGTATTATTACAAATGACGGCAGTATCATGCCAGCCGTTCCAACAACAGCTCCCCAAAATCCTCCAACACGATACCCTACAAATGTCGAAGTATTTATCGCTATGGGGCCCGGCGTACTCTCTGCTATTGCTACAATATTAAGTATATCTTCATCATCTACCCATTTTCTTTTCACCACAGTCTCTCTCTGAATAAGCGGAATCATTGCATAACCACCGCCGAAAGTGAATGTGCCTATTTTCATAAATGTTATAAAAAGCTGTAAAAGTATTCTGGATTTTTTTTCATTTTCTTTCATAAAAATATCCTCTGATAATTATTAAATAACACATTAAAAGTATAGCTCAAAATACCATCTTATTTTAATTCATCCTCAAGAAATAACGCTGCATCTTTCACACAGTCAATACATTCTCTTTTTACAACTCCATCAGTTATTCCTTTTAATTCCTTACAGACAACTGTACCATTTTGTTCCTTAAATCTATTGATTATTCTTCTTGAACCCTGCATTGTTTTCACGGCATCTTTATTAATCATACCTAATACACTAACTGCACCTATTATCGCTCCACATGTTGCTTCCATACTGCCTCCAATACCAGCAGCAAAACCCTGTGTAAGATTTTTTGCTGTTTCTTCATCAATACCAGCCATGTCACAATACGTGCATGCCACTGCCTGGGCACAATTATAACCACAATTTTTCCTTTTTGCCGCTTCATTCACTTTTGATTGCATAGACATATTTCCTCTTTTATCTGTATTTTGTAATAATAATATCATTATTTACTAACCTTCTCAATACTATTCTCTCATAATTTTAGGCGGCCATCGTTTCCGATAGCCGCCTTGCAATTTAATACATTTTATTGTTTATATATTATATTGTTTTTCTGTTTACAACAGCCGTACCAATAACTGTACTTGCACTTACAACCAGCAGGGCAATCCACAATACAAGATTCATCTTGTCTCCTGTCTCTGGAGATGTTATTGCAGACGTGTCGTTATTCTGTTCACCTGTTGTGCCATTATTCTGATTTTTGTCAGAAGTATCTGTATACTGTGAGTTGTTTGAGCCATCCTGAATTTCGTCATTTACAACAGGCAGCTTGTCAATCGCTTCCGTTTTTGTTGCTTTACATACATCACATGTGAAAGTTTTCTCACCTTCAGCATCGGTTGTAGGCTCCTTTGTAATTACGCCCTCATCCCATGTATGTTCTGCATCATCAAGCACTTTGGAACAAACCTCACATTCATGCCAGTGTAAAATACCATTGTGTTCCCATTCTCCCAAAACATGTGTATGTGGTATCAACACAATATTATTGCCATCATGTTTAACATCGAAGTTAAAATTGTCACTAAAAAATATTGCACTGTAATCTGTGTCCGCATCGGCACCTGTTACGACAACGTCACCAACTTTACTGTCATACTTGCTGACGCCTATCTTTCCTGTCAGTCTACCGCCGATTGTGAGTGTTCCTCATTCTCCCATATAAGCATTACTGTAATTTCTGCTGTTTTTTCCGTTTCCGGAAATCTTTGCATCACCTGACACAGTCATTGTGCCGAGATTGTATACACCGCCTCCTGTTA
>ERZ772881.430-NODE-430-length-47543-cov-4.572355_pt1 | contig 47543 bp, 32 predicted proteins | sample MGYA00580581_ERZ772881 | MGnify/ENA primary metagenome ERZ772881 (study PRJEB29015, sample SAMEA2737668) | human gut metagenome | biome: human gut; feature: human-associated habitat; material: faeces | place: China | collected 2012 ...
CAGGCCTGAATATCTTTGTGAAGTTTGACAAGCCCGAGTTCATTGGCAGGCAAGCGCTGCTGAGGCAGAAGACCGGGGGCGTGACGAAGCGCTTGCGGGGTATCGAGCTCAATGCCCATGCCGTTCCGCGTCACGGTTACACGGTGTTGAAAGACGGACAGCCCGTGGGCGAGGTGACGACAGGTTACCGCCTCATCTCCGTCGACAAGAGCTGTGCGGTGGCACTCGTGGACAGTGCGCTCAAGCTCGGCGACCGCGTGGAGATCCAGATTCGGAAAAAGACCTTCCCCGGCACCATTGTGAAGAAGAAATTCTACAACAAGCATTACAAGAAATAGCATGCGCGCCGCAGGGCTTTTCCCTTTACGCTGTAATCGCATCGCCTTTACGGCGTAATCGCATTGCCTTTACAGTGTAATCGCATTGCCTTTACGGTGTAATCGCATCGCCTTTACAGTGTAATCGCATTGCCTTTACGCCGTAATCGGAAAACGAGAAAACACAAACAACAACAACCATTTAAAAACCAATTTCGATTATGTCAGAAGTGAAACAGGGACTCTACTACACAGAGTCGCACGAGTATGTACGCGTAGACGGCGACTACGGCTACGTGGGTATTACCGATTATGCACAGCAGCAGCTTGGCAACATCGTGTATGTGGATATGCCTGAGGTTGACGACGAGATCGCTGCCGGCGAGGAGTTCGGTGCCGTGGAGAGCGTCAAGGCCGCCTCAGATCTCAATTCTCCCGTCACTGGTGTGGTGGAAGAGGTCAACGAGGCTCTGGAGGATGCACCCGATCTCATCAACAAGGACGCTTATGGCAACTGGATCATGAAGGTCAAACTCTCCGATAAGTCTGAGCTTGACGGTCTGATGGATGCCGCCGCATACGATAAATATTGCCAAAGCCTATGAATTTCAAGTTTTTTCCCCATACTGCTGACGACATCGCCACGATGCTCAGCCGTTGTGGCGTGAAGGGCATCGACGATCTCTACGCTGATGTGCCCGAGGAAGTGCGCCTTCAAGGCGACTACGACCTGCCGGAGGCGATGAGCGAGGTGGAGCTGCGCGCGTGGTTCGATTGCTTGGGCAAGAAGAATCGGCTGCTCACTTGCTTTGCAGGTGCGGGCGTTTACGACCACTATGTGCCGGCTGTCGTGCCTTTCGTCTGCGCGCGGTCCGAGTATCTGACAAGCTACACGCCTTACCAGGCTGAGGTGTCGCAGGGCACATTGCACTATATTTTCGAGTACCAGTCGATGATGGCCGAGCTCACAGGCATGGAGGTGAGCAATGCTTCAATGTATGATGGCACCACGGCCACGGCCGAGGCTGCCATGATGGCTGTCGCTGCTGCCCGTAAGGCCAACCGTGTGCTTGTCTCGGCCACGGTGGACAAGAAGACGCTCTCTGTGGTGCAGACCTACGCCCACGTGCACGGCTTTGAGGTCGGAATCATTGCCGGGGACCAGGGTGTGACCTGTGCTGACGACCTCCGTGAGATGGTAGAGCAGGGCGGTGTGGCCGGTGTCATCGTGCAGCAGCCTAACCGCTACGGCATCGTGGAGGACTTCACGAGTTTTGCCGACACTTGCCACCAGGCCAAGGCGCTCTTCATTGTCAACAGTGTGGCGGCGGATCTTGCCCTGCTCAAGACGCCGGGGGAGTGGGGCGCTGACGTGGCCGTGGGAGAGGCGCAGAGCCTCGGCATCCCCATGTCGTATGGAGGACCCTATCTCGGCTATATGTGTACCACGGAGAAATTGGTACGCAAGATGCCCGGACGCATTGTCGGGCAGACTGTCGACAGCGAGGGCCGGCGCGCTTTCGTGCTGACGCTACAGGCCCGCGAACAGCACATCCGGCGACAAAAAGCCACGTCGAACATCTGCTCCAATGAGTCGCTGCTCGCGCTCTGGGTCACCATCTATATGAGTATTATGGGCAAGGAAGGGCTCAAGGAGGCGGCACAGCGCTCGTTTGACGGTGCCCATCAGTTGCATGACGCTCTCATCGCCACGGGAAAGTTCACGGAGTTGTACGACCGTCCGTTCTTCAACGAGTTCTGTCTCAGCTATAAAGGCGACGTGCCGGCACTGCTGAAGAGGCTTGCCGACAACGGCATTCTCGGCGGTGTGGACATGGGCAACAATGTCATCATGATTGCTGTCACCGAGCAGCGCTCAGCCGAAGAGCTCAATCAATATGTTGGTCTGGTGTAACCTTTTATAAAAATTTGCAATTATGAACAACAAATTATACGGCAATCTCATCTTTGAGCTTTCCAAGCCAGGGCGTCGCGCTTACTCGTTGCCGAGGACCGGCTTCCGTCACTACGACGTACCCGCTGATGAGCGGCGTGCCACGGACGCGGCCCTGCCCGAGTGTGATGAGATGACGGTTGCCCGTCATTATACCAACCATAGCGGCAACAACTTCGGCGTGCTCAACGGTTTCTATCCGTTAGGCTCGTGTACCATGAAGTACAATCCGCCTATTAACGAAGAGATTGCGGCAATGCCCGCCTTTACCCAACTCCATCCTATGCAGCCCGACACAACGGCGCAGGGAGCCATGGAGGCTGAGTGGGAGCTGCGTCATGACCTTGCAGCCATCACCGGTATGGCCGATTTCACGCTCAATCCATGCGCCGGCGCGCACGGTGAGCTTACAGGATTGATGATCATCCGCGCTTACCACGAAGACCGCGATGACACGGCACGCCGCAAGGTTATTGTGCCTGATTCGGCTCACGGCACCAATCCCGCCTCTGCCGCGGTATGTGGACTGGAGGTCGTGGAGGTGAAGAGCACTGCCGACGGGCGTGTCGACGTGGAGGATCTCAAGCCTCTTCTCGGACCCGACGTGGCGGCGATGATGATGACTAATCCCAATACACTCGGACTTTTCGAGCATGACATTCCGAAAATAGCGCAGTTGGTGCATGGCTGTGGTGCCTTGCTGTACTATGATGGCGCCAACCTCAACCCGCTACTTGGCATCTGCCGGCCGGGCGACATGGGCTTCGACGTGATGCACGTCAACCTGCACAAGACCTTCTCCACACCGCATGGCGGTGGTGGTCCTGGCTCGGGTCCCGTCGGGGTGCGCAAGGGATTGGAGAAATATCTGCCCTATCCGCGTGTGGAGCGCGAAGGCAACGCATTCATCATGAACCGCGGCCATGATGCCGCCTCTTCGTCGCCTACAGCCCATGAGATTCATGTGGGTGCCTTTACGGGCAACTTCGCCATTCTGTTGCGCGCTTTGGCCTATATCCGTACGCTTGGCAAGGAGTACATCAAGCAGGTGGGACCGCTCGCCACGCTCAATGCCAACTACGTGAAGGAGAGCCTGAAGGACGATTTCGTGTTGCCGATCGTAGGACCGTGCAAGCATGAGTTCGTGTTCAACGGATTGAAGGATAATCCCGCGGATGTGACGACGCTCGATGTTGCCAAACGCCTGCTCGACTACGGTTACCATGCACCGACCATCTATTTCCCGCTGCTCTTCCATGAGGCCATGATGATAGAGCCCACCGAGAACGAGAGTCTGGAGACCCTCGATGAGTTTATCGGCGTGATGCGCAAAATCGCTAAGGAAGCGAAGGAAAATCCCGATGCCGTGAAGAGCGCACCACACAACACGCCTATCACGCGTGTTGACGACGTGTTTGCCGCTCGACATCCGGTGCTCACCTATGCGCAATCGGTTGCTAATCCGCAAAAAGACTGACGACGATGGCACAATCTCTGATGATCATCGGCTGTGGCCCGGGTGGCTATGCCACAGCTGAATATGCCGCTAAGCAGGGGCTTCGCGTCACCGTTTTTGAGAAAGCGGAGGCGGGAGGCACTTGTCTTAACCGCGGCTGCATCCCCACCAAGGTCTATTGCCATGCTGCCGGACTTGTGCTCGACAATGCCAATGCCTCCGGATGGGGGCTCTGGCCGTCGCCGTCGCAGCGCGGTGTGGACTTCGGAAGGCTGCATGAGCACAAGGAAGCCGTTGTGGCGCAGCTCCGCCAAGGTGTGGAGACGCTCATGGCGCAGCCCGGTATTGAGCTCGTGCGCGGCGCGGCACGGCTGAAAGACGACCATACTGTGGTTTGCAACGGTACCGACTACACCGCCGACCATATCCTCATCGCGACGGGATCGCATCCTGTTATGCCGCGTGTAGAGGGTATCAACAATGCCCGGGTAGTCGACTCTACGGGCCTTCTCGCTCTCGACACCCTGCCTAAACGCCTCGTTATCATTGGAGCAGGCGTTATTGGCATGGAGATGGCGTCGGCCTTCAGTGCTTTCGGCACTGAGGTCACAGTCGTGGAGTTCCTCAAAGAGTGCCTGCCTATGGCCGACAGCGACCTTGCCAAGCGGCTGAGGAGGAGCCTGGAGAAGCGTGGGGTGAAGTTCTACCTGCAAGCTGCAGCCAAGTCCGTTAGCACGGAAGGAGTGTCTGCGCCCGACAGTGCCGCACTGACCTTTACGCAAAAAGGTAAGGACTTCACTGTGGAGGGCGACATCATCCTTGCGGCAACAGGACGTGGCCCCAACACCGAGGAACTGGGACTGGAGGCTGCAGGCATCGACTTTGACCGTCATGGCATTAAGGTCAACGATTGTTTTGAGACGTCTGTGAAGGGCGTATTCGCTATCGGTGACGTGAATGGCCGCATGCAGCTCGCCCATGCCGCAGAGGCACAGGGCCGCGTTGTTGTTGACGCCATTGCGGGTCGTGAGAACCATATGAAGATGTCGTTGGTGCCTTGGGCGGTGTTCACTACGCCCGAACTGGCGGGTACGGGGCCCACGGAGGACGTGCTGAAGGCCACAATGACCGGTGAAGACCGGCCGCAGGTCGTGAAATCGTACTATCGTGCCAACGGCAAGGCGGTGACGATGGACGCTACCGATGGACTCGTGAAGGTGATTGCAGCCCCCGACGGCCGCCTTCTCGCCTGCCATATCCTCGGTGCTCATGCTGCAGATCTGGTGCAGGAGGTGAGTGCGCTTATCTCAGTGGGCGCGACACTGCGTGATCTTGACGCCGTCATCCATATCCATCCCACACTTCAGGAATTGCTTTAACATCGGCCGTCATGTCTTCAGGGCATGGCGGCTTTCTATTCAATCGTATTATTATAATTATTTAATCGTATTATTATAATAATGAGAAGCCTTTCATTATTCTCTTATTAGCTACTACCCACAGGTTTGTTTGTCGCCCAGAATACTTGGCATATCTATCAGGATCTTTATGTCCAACAAGTCCGGTGTTGCCTTCCTCGACACGGAATCGTGGGGTAAGGATATCGTGTTTGTCAATGGCGTCACCCCCGGACGTTACTGAAAGGTGGAGTCATAGCAGGCGCTCTATCTCCATGGTTGTGATCTCAAGACGGGCGAGAGCCATGTATTGGCCCCAAAAAGGCAGAGAGTGGTGTAGGCCAAATGAATGGTGGCCAATCGTGTCGCTTTTTTTATGTTGTTTTTACAATTATGTATTACGCTTCCATTCAAGAATGTATCCCTTTATTAAATTACTAAAAGGAGAATGAATGGAATAGAAAATAATACAATTTTTATTTGTGGAGTTAATAGATAATTATTAATTTTGTAGCGATTTATAACCAAAAACTAATAATATTCTTTATGAAAAAGGAAAAACCTTTGTTCAGCATTGGCCTGATGCTCTTAGGTTCAACCGTCTTTGCTGGGACAGCGATGGCCGTGCCATACAGCCCGATGAAGGGGGTGGCCTCTGTGCAGCAAAACGTTAGTCAAAACTGTAATGGTGTGATCGTTGACGATACCGGCGAACCCGTTATCGGTGCTTCGGTCACTGTAAAAGGCACACATAATGGTGCTGTGACTGGTGTTGATGGTAGATTCGCTCTGAGCAATGTGCCGGCCAACGCGACCTTGATCATCACTTATGTAGGCTTCAACACGCAGGAGGTGACGTGGAAAGGCAGTGCGCTGAAGATTAAACTGACCGAAAATCAGCAGTCTATCAATGAGGTTGTTGTTGTGGGTTATGGCACTCAGAAGAAAGCTAACCTCTCTGGTTCCGTCTCTCAGATCACAGGAAAAAGCCTCTCTGACCGACCTATTAACAATGTTACTTCAGGCTTACAAGGATTGATGCCCGGAATCACGGTTACCGGTACCAACGGTGCGCCTGGTATGGACGGCGGAAATATTCGTGTACGTGGTGTGGGAACACTCAACAATGCCAGCCCCTATATTTTGGTGGATGGTATCGAGACTTCTAATATTAACTCCCTTGATCCACAGGATATTGAGAACATCTCAGTGTTGAAGGATGCTGCTTCTGCTGCTATCTATGGTTCGAAGGCCTCCAACGGTGTCATCCTCATTACGACGAGGCGTGGTTCGAGTGGTAAACCCCGTGTGAGCTACAGCAGTTATTATGGTATTTCTAATGCCACAAAACTTATGGACCGAATGAATTCGGCTGACGCCGCAACCTATTACAACCTTGCTTTAAAGCGTGCGGGTAAGACTCCAGCATTTACTGATGAGGATATTCAGAAGTTCCGTGATGGCTCTGACCCCTATGGACATCCTAATACAGATTGGTATGACCTGGCTTATAAGACCGGTTTCCAACATCGTCAGAGCGTGAACGTCACGGGTGGCAACGAGTTTGCCAAGTATATGGCTTCTGCGGGCTATCTCAAGCAAAGTAGTATTCTGCCCAATGCCGGCCGCGAGCAGTTCAATGCTCGTACTAATCTCGACATGAACCTTTCTAAGAGCATCACTGCGCATATTAATCTCAGCTATATTCACAACAACTATAGTGATGCCAGCAGTGCTTATTATGGAGGAAGTAGCGACCAGATCGTGCGCCTGTTGAATCGTATTGCTCCTTGGGTGGTTAATAAATATGAGGACGGTTCCTATGGTACTATCTCCGACGGTAATCCAATGGCATGGCTTGATTCTGGCATGAAGGTAAAGCGCAATAATCAGAATTTCAGCGGATTGCTTGGTTTGGATTGGCAGATTTATAGTGATCTGAAGCTCACTGTGCAGGGGGCTTATGTGGATAATTCGCAGCGCTACGAGTATTTCCAAAAGTTTATCCAGTATAATTCCAATAAGGCTTCTGAGCCGAACAAGCTGAGTATTGGCAACTATGAATGGCATCGTACCAACTTTGATGCTTTCCTCAATTACGCTAAGAGCCTTGCCGACCATCATTTCAAGGGTATGGCAGGCTGGCATACGGAGCGATTCAAATACAATGAGGACTGGACCAACCGCAAAAAGTTCCCTAACAACGATCTCACGGACATGGATGCTGGTGATGCTTCTACACAGACCAACAGCGGATATACGCGTGAGCTGACAATGGTGAGCTGGTTTGGCCGCCTGAACTATGACTGGAACGACCGCTATCTCTTCGAGGCCAACATTCGTGGCGATGCGTCTTCACGCTTTGCAAAAGACCATCGGTGGGGTTATTTTCCCTCCTTCTCAGCAGCATGGCGTATCAGTGAGGAACCGTTCATGGCAGGAACGAAGGGCTGGCTCGATAACTTGAAGCTGCGTGCTTCTTGGGGACGCTTGGGCAATCAGAACGCGTTGAGCGATGGCAATCAGAACGCGTTGAGCGACTATTATCCTTGGATGAATACCTATAATCTTGGGGCAAACTATCCGTTCGATGGTGTGCTGAATGCAGGTTATTATCAAAGCTCCTATCACCTTTCTACCATTTCGTGGGAGAAATCCACTTCGTATGGTGTAGGTCTCGACTTTGGCCTATTCCGCGATCTGACAGGAAGTATCGACGTCTACAGCCGCAAGACAACGGGAATCATCATGAGTGTCGCTACGCCTGCTGAATTCGCACTCGGTGCTTATAAGGATAATATTGGTGCTATGCGTAATACCGGTGTGGAGGTTTCATTGGCCTACAACCATCGTTTCGGAAAGGATTTTGGTCTCAATATCAGTGGAAACTTCGCTTATAACAAGAATAAGATTCTTGACTTAGGTCTTGATGCTCAAGGGAATCCTGTTGAGTATATCTCCAATGGCAACATGAGACAGGCTGTCGGTCACCAGTATAACACTTTCTATATGTATCACTGGACCGGCAAGTACTTCAACTCTCAGGAAGAAGCTGATGCTTTTACCAAGAAGTATGGCAATCCCTTTGGCAAGAAGTTTATGGCTGGTGACCTTATCTATGCTGACACCAACAACGACGGCACACTCGATGGCAATGATCGTATCTATGAGTCTACATCCGATATGCCGAAGTTCACGTATGGCTTCAACATTGGAGCTACTTGGAAGAATTTTGACCTGAGTACGGTATGGCAGGGTGTTGCCGGTGTGCGTCATGTCTACAACCGTGAGGTGCTCGGTGAGTTTGTCGGTGATTCCGGTCATCCTTCTACCTATTGGAAGAAAGCATGGACTGAGGATAACCATGATGCTAAGATGCCACGCGTCTTTGAAACCGGCACTAGCCCCAGTGATATGATGGTTGCCATGTCTGATTTCTGGCTCTGGAATACCAGTTATCTTCGTCTGAAGACACTGCAATTCGGCTACAGTCTGCCCAAGACCCTGCTCAACCGCATCGGACTGGAGCGCGTACGCGTCTACTATAGCGGTGAAAACCTGCTCACTATCGACGCTCTTGGCTTCAATACTGACCCCGAGACTACCAGTGAGCGCGGTTCTTCGTATCCTCTTATTCGCTCTCATTCCATCGGTCTTAACATCGTATTCTAATTGTCATACATCCATACATCATAGAAATGAAAAATCTGAAATATTATATTCTCGCAGGTACTGCCGCTTTCTCGCTAACCTCCTGCAATGATTTCCTGACGACTTCGCCCAAGGATGCCATGACACCCGACATGACCTGGAAGACCCAGGACGATGTGTCGAAGTTTCTAACAGGCTGTTACGATGGATTCGTTTCCTCTTACGAGGCGACTTATTGGGATGCCACATCTGACTTTGCCTATGGCAATTTCCCCTGGGAGGGCTTCCGTAACATTGGAAATGGTACATTTACGGCCAGCGATCCAGGCTATTCTATGTACGACTTCACTATTATCCGCCGCTGCAATACATTGCTTGAAAATGCGGAAAAGGCCTCCTTCTCTTCGGACGCTGCCAAAAAGGACTTGCTGGCACAGTGCCGATTCATTCGTGCCTACCGCTATTTTATCCTGACCGAATGCTACGGTGACGTGCCTATCATTGATAATTTCCAGACGGCACAGGAGGCTCAGGTGCCCCGCAAGGCGCAGGCAGAGGTGCATAAGTACATTATGGATGAGTTGAACGCCATCATTCCGGACCTTAATGCCGCGCCGTCACAGCGCGGACGCGTGGCCAAGGGCGCCGCCTGTGCCCTTAAGATGCGCCTGGCGCTCTACGATGGTGACTTTAAGACGGCGAAGGATGCTGCACAGGCTATCATTGACCTTGGACAGTACAGTCTTGATACTGACTATTCCAACCTCTTCAAGGTGGAAGGACAGACATCTCCAGAGATCATTCTCGCAGCGCAGGGGCTGACCAATACCTACAGCCTCGACATGTCATACTATTTCCCGAACAGTGTTGGTGGCTGGTCATCGGTGGTGCCTACACAGCAGTGTGTGGACAACTATGAGATGGCAAATGGCAAGACGATTGATGAAGCGGGCAGTGGTTACGACCCTGTGCATCCCTTCCACGGTCGTGACCCACGCTTTGCCATGTCGGTCATCTATCCCGGTTGTGACTGGAACGGGAAGGTGTTCAACTCGCTTGATAAAGAGATTGAAGGTAAGAAGAACCCCGATTATTCTACCAACGCTGACAATGCCACTAAGACTTGCTACAACTGGAGAAAGTATGCTGATGGTTTAGGTCAGTATGCAGGTGGCTATACCAATGCCAACATTGCGGCGATCATCTTTCGTTATGCGGAGGTACTGCTGACTTGGGCAGAGTGTGAGAACGAGCTCAACGGCCCGTCAGATGAGGTTTACAACAAGATTGACCAAGTGCGTGCACGTGTTGGCATGCCCAAAGTGGACCGTACGAAGTACAGCACGAAGGAGATGCTTCGCGAGCTCATTCACCGTGAACGCGGCAGTGAGTTTGCAGGGGAGGGCATCCGCCGATACGACATTCTGCGCTGGAAGACTACCGACGGCAAAATGCTGGCTGAGAAGGTGCTCAATGTGAAGCTCAATCGTATCACCGGCACCCTCATCAACAGTGCAACCAAGAGCGATGCCGATCCTACCATGCGTGCCACTGTTGACCCTACCAAGACTGATTTCATCGAGGACCGTGGGTTCAAGGACTTTAACAAGCTTTTCCCCATTCCTCAGGACAATATTGATAAGAATCCTAAACTGAAGCAGAATCCTGGTTACGGAGCTAAGTAAACCAACGGAAAGACAACTGTTGGGTTGCACTATGAAGTGACCTTGACCTGTAAAAAAAAGACGCCATGCCGAATAACGGCATGGCGTCTTTTTCGATCTTTCCATTATTGATGCTGTGAAGTCTATGGCTATGTCCGGCGTACCTCCTACTGCTGCCCGCCGCCATAGAATATGCCACTGACAGTAACATGGGTGGTGGAGGGATTCTTTCTGACGAACAGCCTGTTCTTCTCTCTTTTCCTTTACGCTGTAATCGCAATGCGTTTACAGTGTAAAGGCGGCGTCACCAAGAACGCTATCGTGTATTTGTCTCATTCCCATTCAAAATCGTGTCAGCCTAACTCGGCCTGCATTTTCTTGGCCAACTGCTGTGCCTCTTCCATGGTTTTTGCCTCGGAGTAAACGCGGATGATGGGCTCTGTGTTTGATTTGCGCATGTGAACCCAACAGTCAGGGAAGTCGAGCTTGACGCCATCGATATCGGTGACTTTCACGCCGCTGACACCTTCGTACTTGCGTTTCACGCGGTCGAGGAGTGCGTCGACATCCGTTCCCGGTTCCAGGTCGATGCGATTCTTTGCCATGAAGTAGTTAGGGAATGACGCACGCAGCTCGGAGGCCTTGCAGCCTTTCTGCGCCATGGAGCTGAGGAAGAGCGCGATGCCCACCAGTGCGTCGCGGCCATAGTGGCTCTCGGGGTAGATCCCCCCGCCATTGCCTTCGCCGCCAATAACGGCATGCACCTCCTTCATCTTCGTCGTGACATTGACTTCGCCCACAGCAGCCGCGAAATACTGGCAGCCATGCTTCTCGGTGACGTCGCGCAGGGCACGTGTTGACGACAGGTTGCTCACCGTTGTGCCTTTTACATGGTCGAGGACATAGTCGGCAACGGTGACGAGCGTGTATTCCTCGCCGTACATTTTGCCGTTTTCCTGGATGAAAGCGAGGCGGTCTACATCAGGATCTACAACAATACCGAGGTCGTAGCCACCCTTTCCCACCTCTCCCATGATGCCGCCGAGGTTGCGCTCAAGCGGTTCGGGGTTGTGGGCAAAGTCGCCGTTTGGCGTGCCGTTGAGGAAGTGATGCTCCACGCCTAAAGCGTCGAGGAGCTGCGGCAGAATGATGCCACCGACAGAGTTGATGGAGTCTACGCAGACATTGAAGTGTGCTTTGCGGATGGCATTGGTGTCGACAAGCCGCAGGTTGAGCACTGCGTCAATATGGCGTTGATTATAAGTGTTGTCCTCCGTATAGTGTCCAAGATGATCTACGTCGGCATATTCAAAGTCCTCCTTCTCGGCAATGGAAAGCACCTCGTTGCCGTCGGCTTTGGTGAGAAACTCACCTTCTTGATTCAGGAGTTTCAATGCGTTCCAGTGACGGGGATTGTGGCTTGCGGTGATGATGATGCCGCCGGCAGAATGGCTCATGCGCACAGCGAGCTCTGTCGTAGGAGTAGTGGCCAGCCCGATGTTGATGACATCGTAGCCCATGCCCATGAGCGTGCCGCATACTACGTTCTTCACCATCTCGCCGGAGATGCGCGCATCGCGTCCCACGACGATGGTGTTACTGTCCGATTGCTTTGAACGGCGGATAAAGGTAGCGTAGGCTGTCGTGAATTTCACGATGTCGAGCGGATTGAGCGTGTCGCCCGTGGGGCCGCCTATTGTGCCGCGAATACCAGAAATAGACTTAATGAGTGTCATGTATTTAGTTGATGAGTTAATAGTCAAAGAGTTGATGAGCTGATAACTGATGGCTCACTGGACTTTTGATTCATGATTCGGGGAACCGGCTCCGCACCATTTGTGAGACCTTTAAAAGCCTCTCTCGAAAGTGATGTCGTACAGGCAGGGGTACACACTTCGAGAAGCATAGGTCTGTCCGAGGTCATGGGGTACAATGAGACGCACCTTTGCCGGCTCGTCGTCAGGATTGACAAATCGCCCTATATTGATGTAGGGCAATACTGCCAGCCATCCACTGGGAATGGCTGTCGTGCCATAAGCAAGATTCATCAGGCTTGTCGCTTTCTCGAAACTGCCTGAAAACGTACCCGAATTATTGGTTACGTTCATCACCTCCACATAGCGATAATAGTAGGGTGAGATAGTATTGGAGAGCTGGATTGAATCGGTGAGCAGGTTGCGCTCAGTGTAGCGGCACAGCACGCGTGCCGACTCGCCTGCAGCAATGGGCTTGCCTGCACCCTTACGTACGATCTGCATATACAGCCCGCTCGACTCAAAGAGCACGAATTGGTTTTTATTAGCATCGGTCGTATAGTTCTGTTGGCGGAACTGATCCTCACTGATGACATTGACTGACGAGTCGGCAATGTAAGCGTTGATGGCGCTACGCTCGCGCTTCACTCGGTCGGCATAGGTCTGGTCATCGTGGCAGGCTGTAAACAGGGTTGCGGAAATCAGCAGCAGTGAAAGGAAGAGCCCCCCTCTGAAGTGAGTCTTGTTATGTCTTGGCTTCATAGTCAATGGAAATGTATTTGCTTGCAAAGTTAATGATTTAATTTCTAATACCGCTACTATTTTATTTATTGTTGACATTTCAAAGCGATGAAAAAACACGTGATTCGTTTTTTTCTGGCTTTCCCTTGGAAAAGACGGGGTGATGCGATTACGGTGTAGAGGCAATGCGATTACAGTGTAGAGGCAATGCGATTACGGCGTAGAGGCAATGCGATTACGGTGTAAAGGGAAACGAGAAAGGCGATCCAGTGGACCGCCTTTCTGTGATATCAATTTTGATTAGTTCCTAAATGGCCATGGCGTAATGCGTTTGGTCACTTTGATGACATTCTTTGGCTCGTTCTCATCAGTCATGATGATGTATTCCGGATGCTTAACGTCATTGGTCTTGAGCCGGAAGTGGCGCGGCTTGGTCCATGCAAACGGACGGACGATATATTCGTAGCCGTAGTACTTTACATAGTAATTGCCATTGAGCACGTTGTGTGCGGGCGCATAGGTCAGTTCTATTTCGTCGTCGCCTATGAGCGTATAGGTCATGGCAAGCGTACCCCACCAGGTTGCGCTGCCGTCGTAACTGCCGAAGCTCAAACCAAAGTTTTTGCCGTAAGATGAGTCGAATTCATAGAGGCCGAGGATGACATATTGTGTTTCTTCGTTGTATTTATTCTGGTATTTTTCCTTGCTCACATCCCAGTTCGACTGTCCGAAGGCTCCGAGATTACTGTAGGACACATTCCACGCGCCAAGAACAAACTGCTCATTGATAGGCGGAATAATCGGAATAAGGACTATGCTCTTGTCAGCCGGATCCAGCCATTTGCCATCCTGGGAATAGGTGAAACCGGTGACGGTCTTGCCACGGAAGGTGACTGGCTGGTAGAGGACATAGCCTTTGGGCGTGACGGTGAAAGGCATGTAAATGTCCTTGCCCGTCTTCTTGTCGGTAACGGTAAGATAGTTGTAGGTCATCGAAGCCCGCATGGTATCGTTGTCCACCACGAGTGCATAGTTGTTGAAGCTCTGCATGGAATCGACCACTTCCATGGTCTGTTTGTAGTAGTCAGCCCATGACTTGGCGTCGTTCATGGGGATCATTACGATGCGATCGCCGTGCTTCTTGCCGGTGAGGATGACAGAGTCCTTGGAGGCAGAGAGCACACGAAACTCCAGGTCGCCTAAGAATCCTTTGCCCAGCGTGCCATAATCGGGGTTGCTCGGGTCGGAGTAATAGTGGAAGATGGGGTTGTACTCGTCGAAGGACAGCACTGTGCCGGAGCTTTGTTCTATTTTGTAGTGTGAGGTGAAAGTGCTGTCAGGGCCGAAATGCTGGCTGGCCACGGTAACTTTTGATTTGTCAAACTTGCACCACACGTTGTAGCCGCCATAGCTCAGTTTGCCATAGTAGTGCATGATCCATCCCGCCGGCTGGCTGGCCAGCACTTCCTGTGTTTGGGCGATGTCCTTGGCGGCGCGGTTGGCGGAGGAGTCGTCGAAGACATCGTCCACCTTCGGAGTGCAGGCCGCGAAAAGCAATGCCACCGCCGATATAAAACCTAAACAAAATATCTTTCTCATAAGAATTGTCGGTATTAATTGTTATTACTTCAGATGGCGCAGGTCGAGTGTGGAGACTTCTTGCGAGCGTCTCAGGACGATGGCGCGCAGTTTGTCCATGTCGATATCCCATTGGTTCTTGAAATAGTCTTTCACAATGCCGAGCTTGGCCATGAGGGCATTGTAGCCGCTGTAGTCATAGGTAGGCAACTTCTCCTTTGTCTTCTTGTCAATGGTGAAGACCGTGTCGCCATTCTCATCAAGTTTCACGGCGATGGTCCGGCTAACGAGCTTGTCCCATGCCTCTTTAGTGTGTGTGACGTAGGTGGAGTAGATCTCGGCGAAGTCCTCGTTGTACTCTTTGGAAGCATAACCACTGACGAAACCCTTAGCCGGTGCGTTAACATCCTCGACATTGATCCAGTTGGAAGCCTGATAGTCGGCTGTGGAGATGGTCTGGAACTCAGTGCTATAGTTCTTCTTTTGTGTCAGGATATGACAGAACTCATGGTGCATGGTGTGGAAGAACCAGTAGTTGAGGTCGATGGGGACCGCTCCGGTGTCAGGTTGTGGGCTGTCGACATCGATCACAGGGTGGTCGATATCGATGTTATTCACGCGGAACAGCGTCACCTTTACGCCACCCTCAGCGACACCAAGTACGATGCTACCATCTTCGGAATACTGCGGTGAGCCGATGAGCTGGTAGACTCGTGGGCTATAGATCTTGAGGAAGTCCTTCCCCATGAGCTCTGTGTAGGCGTCCATCCACACGTGCTTAACCATCATGGCTAGTGCCACCGACTTGTTGTAATCGGCGGGCACGACGTTATACCAGCTGGAGGTCTCCTTGTCGTTGTAGCGGTAATAAAACCGGATATTGTAGGGATCGGTGAAGTTGGCTTTCGTCCACCTGTCAAGCTCCGTGCTGTCGTTGGCCTCCTTGGTGTCGGTGAAAATGCTCTGACTGCTGAGGTCGTCTTCGGAGCATGCCACCGTCAGCATGGCAGTCAAGCCTATAATAATGATTTTTGAATATTTCATTGTGTCTGAAAATGAAAGGGTTAATGAATCTGCTGGTAATGATCAGCCAGCGTGGTCTTGACTCACTTTACCTTGGGTTGGCCTCCAGTCCGGCATTGATCACATCTTCTGGCAACTGGATGGCACCACGCTTGTCGGCTGCATGGAAAATGATGGGATCTTCTCCATCAAGGAAGTGGGTAAATTCGATGCCGTATCGCTTGATGTCGACGAAGCGCTGGCCCTCTCCCCAAGTCTCAAGACGGCGCAGATGCAGAATGAGCTGGATGAAGTTTTCCTGCTCTCCCGCCTCGACGGTGAAGCCCTGTGGGTGCAGCACCTTTTTGATTGTGCGCTGTGAGTTGGCCGTAGGCGTCACCTCAGAATAGTGAATAGCGTTGATGAAGTCGTTCAGACTTTGCTCAGTAAGCTGTATGCGCTTTATAATTTGATGGTTGCTATTCTCATAAGTCTCTGAGCAATGGGAGGTGATCCATGCGTTGATGTCTTCCAAGGCATGTGCGTAGTCTTTCTTCATGGCATAAGCTTCGGCACGTACCAACAGCGTCTCCTCAGCCGAAAAGGCAGGGAAGACGATATGCGCGTAGCCTGTATAGTTCACCTTATCGGTAGTCTCGAAGAACTCCTCTACCTTGGGAAAGTACATCTGTGCGGCATTATAGTTGAATAATTTATGTGAATACACCAGCGTGTTATTATCTGATCCTGAGCCCCACGGACCTCGAGCCCAGAATGTCTCCCTACTGCAGATGTCGCGATTGTGGCCATAGCGACGGTAGCTGGAGCTCCATGTCAAGGCACGTGAGCATGAGGAATAGGCCGTCAGAATGAGCAGATTGGCATTTTCATTCGATTTGACATAAGAGTTCTGCAAGTCTTTGGGAGACATCTGAAGGAATGGTGAAAAGTCGCGTAGCTTCTTGGCAGGATTGGATCCCAACACCTTTGAAGCATACTCGATGGCCTTGTCGTAGTTGTGAATCATCAAGTTGAAGCGTGCTGCAAAAGCATAGGCCGCTCCGAGGTTGAAGTGGTATTTTGGCGTGGTCATGTAGCTCTCACTCACATGAGGCAGGGCGAACTCGATGTCGCGGTTGATATTGTCGTAGAGTTGTCGTAGCGTGCCGCGTTCATACTTGGTGTTGACATCCTGCTCCGGCTCCTTGGGATAAGGCAGTCCAAGGTAGACATCGGCTGAGTCGGGGTTGTAATTCATGCAGAAAATGGTGGCAAGCTGATACATATTGTATGCTCTGCAGAGTGAGGCTTCAGCGTATTCAGCAAGATAATCGGTTGAATCGCCCATGGCTTTCAGGTCGGCAATCGCCTCGTTGGCAGTGCCCACGCGGTAGTAAAAGCCGTTCCACAACGTGTAAGGATCGTCATTTCCCTGTGTCTCCACAGGCTTGAACCGGTACATTTCGTCCTGATTGGGTTGGAAAGAGTACTGTGATCCGTTGTCGGTGACATTGTCGGAGCTCATTTCAAAGATAAAGTTGGGCACATGATTGGGGTATGCTGAGCTTAGCAACTTCTCCACCTTCTCCCTTGTGTTGACCACTGCGCGGTCATCGGGAAGCTTGTCCAAATAATCGTTGCAGGCCGTCAGGGCGCAAAGCGAGAGCAAACCTGCAAGTGTATATAGACTTGATTTGAATTTCATAGTTATAAGACAATTTTTCTAAGACATGAATAATAGTCACTCTCAAAAGCCATTACAGACCGAGTTTCAGCGTGAATGTGAGCTGCCGTGCCATAGGCACAGCCACACCGCCAGCGTTGAAAAACTCAGGATCTTGTCCGTTCAGCTTTTTGTCGGCATAGAGCAGGAAGAGATTAGTGGCCTGCAGCTTCATGCTTAAACTACTCAAACGGATGGCGTGGACCCATTTCTGTGGAAAGTCGTAGGCCAGCGAGATCTCTTTCATGCGGATGAAATCGCCCTTGGCCACGCGTGCTGTGGAGAGGTTGTAGGCGTTGTAGGCATACGACAGTCGCGAGGAATTGTCGTAAATACGCAGATCAGCGATGACGGGTATATCGGTCCGTTTCTCATCTCCTGCTTTGGTCCAACGGTTCTTAAACTCTTTTGGCATGGCGTTGAGGTCTGAATACCAGGCCCAGAAGGCTTGGTCAAGACGGATCTTGTTGCCGAAACTGTAGGTGGCGAAAACGATGAGATGCCAGTTCTTGTAGGTGAATGTGTTGCCCAGCGAACCGGTAATCGTTGGCTCTGTGGGGCCTTCATAGACCAGGTGATCCTTTACTTGGGTCTGAAAGTTGATGTCATCTACGGTCACATTGCCGTCTTGATTGATGAAGGTGGGTAGTCCTTTATTATTCAGACCCCGGAAATCGAGGCTGAATAAGGCACGATGGGGATAGCCCACCATGGTGAAGCCGTTGCCAGTAATAAGGTCGATGATGCGCGTGTCAGTATCAAGGGAGGTCACTTTTGTCTTATAGTGTGAGAAAATAAAGTCAGTGCTCCACTGAAAGTTCTTGTTCAGGATATTCTTTGTAGATATGGAGAGCTCTTCTCCGTGTGAGCTCATGTCAGCCACATTGGCGTATTTCGTGATGCTTCCGCCTACACCTGTGGTACGCTTCGGACCAATAAGGTCGAAGTTTTTGCGCGTCCAGAGGTCGAAAGTGAGACTGATACGGTCGTTGAGGAAACCAGCGTCGAGACCTACATTCAACTCGTGCTTCTTCTCATAGGTGAGGTCAGGGTTGGCAAAGTCATAGACATAGAGGCCGGATTCCTTGTCATTGGCAAACGGACGATAGGGATTATAGCTTTCGATGATAGGCGCTGCATTGGTCGAAGCGGGGTCTTGGCCTGTCAAAGAGTAGGATGCACGCAGGGTCAATGTGGAGAGAGCGCCCTTGAAAGTCTTGTCAAACCAAGGCTCCTCATGGACATTCCATGAGCCGGAGACGTTCCACGTTGGCAGCCATCGTGCTGAGGTGCTTTTGCCCAGACGGTTGCTGCCCTCATAGCGCTCTGTGAAATTGAGGTTGTAGCGATGCTTGTAAGAGTAGTTGATATAGCCGTAGAAGGAGGCCTTGCGCTCGTAGCCGTTACCTAAATAATAGTAGATATCGTTCTGCTCGCTGGCCTGTTTGAAGTAGTGGTAATCATAATTGCCGAGTAATCCCATATCGTATTGCGTGCCTACACCGTCGAAATAGCTGGAGAAACGGTTCGTGGTATTGACCTCCATACCGTAGAACAGGTTAACGATATGCTCTTTCTCGCGACCGAAAGCATCGTTATAGTTGGCGGTGAAGCGTGCGTCCCAGCCATTCATCTTGTATTTCTGCTCACTGTAGAAACCACCATTTGGTAATACGGAGTTGGGTAACGAGTTGGGTACATCGGGGTCAGTGTAGAGCCATCGGTTTGCATCGCGGATGGTTGCATTGTCCATTGCGCGGTAGGTTTGTGCCATATTGCTGTGCTCTGTCACTCTTGTGGCATCGACGGTTTGTGCGAATTTGTAGTCGATAAGACCTTGAAGCTGTACCTGCATGATAGGCTTATAGGTGAGCTGTGCCTGGTATTTCAGGTCGATCACATCGAGATCCATGAAGTTATTGGCCAGTTCATTTTTGATGTTGAACGGCGCATAGTTGCGCGTGTAGAATATATTGGGATCGAGTGCACGCGAGGTGTTGATAGCATAAGAGTAAGGGTTAATGTCGAAGTCACGGCTTACGGCACCTGTTACAATGTTGATGTTCTGATTGGTCGTGCCAGGCGCGCGCTGTTTGCGGTAGGAGGCATTTCCGATCATGTTGAGCGACAGTTCCTTGCTTAGGTTATAGTTGGCATTGATATTGGCCGTAAGGCGCTTCACTTTGCTCTGAAGCGTCCATCCCGGATCATTCATAAAAGAGAAAGAGGCGTAGTACTGAGCCTTGTCGGTACCCGTACTCATACTGATGGAGTGGTTGCGACTGATGCTATTTGAGAAGAGCTCGTTGAACCAGTTGGTATTGCGATATTCAGCTTGGCGCAGGTATTCTTTCATCGCCTTGTCGGTATTGGCCAGTGCGAACTTCCCCGTGGCAGGGTCGTAAGTGTTCATCAGCTGGTACATCTTGCCGTAGACGCCGCTGTCCGAAGAGTTGAGCAGACCACTGAACGACAGCCAACCGTCATTGTAAAGCTCCTTATAGATACCCATTTGCTCCTGCGAGTTCATGATGTTGAACTGGTTGTAGCTGGGTTTGAGGCGCATGGTGTACTCGCCCGTATAGGAAATGTGATTTTGTCCGGCGTGACCTTTCTTGGTAGTCACCACTATCACGCCCGACATGGCGCGTGCACCATATATAGATGTGGCGGAACCATCTTTTAAAATCTGGAAACTCTCAATGTCGTCAGAGTTGAGTCCTGCGATGGCTGAGGAGATGAGGGTCTTGGCGTCACCAGAGGAGAGCTGGTCGGCATCTACGGAAGTGACGTCTTCCATGATGACACCGTCAACCACCCACAATGGCTTCGAACTGCCGTAGATAGAGGTGGCACCGCGCACGCGAATCTTTGGAGCAGTGCCAAAGGTACCGCTAACGTTCTGTACACTGACACCAGCCACACGTCCTTCCAGTGAGCGTGAGATGTCAGCCACACCGTCAAGTTTTGCCTTATCGGCATCGATTTTCGTGGTGGCACCGGTGAAGGTGCGCTTGTCCATCTGCTGCACACCCGTGACGACGACTTCACCGAGCGTCTTGTCATCCGGTACGAGCTCTACACGCATACCCGGCTTGGGCTGCAAAGTCTGCCGCTGCATGCCGATATAAGTGATGGTGATACGCTTGCCTTTAGGCACTTGCAACGTGAAGCGGCCTTGCGCGTCAGTGATGGTTCCGGATCTCGTTCCCTCAACTATGACGGATGCCCCGATTATGGGCTGTTTATCGTCCTGAGAAATAACGGTCCCAGAGATGTCTGTTTGAGCAAATACCCCTCCTAAGAATAGGAAAAGGCATGCCAAAAGTAAAAACAGTCTTTTCTGCATAATTCCTTCGGATTAAAATTAAACTGTTTAAATTATAATAAAAAAATATAGCTTCAGACTAAGGTTTAGTATTAATTACCCCATGTTGCAAAATTAATATATTTTTATAACATACCAAATTTTTTGATGGAAAAATATCAGTGAAACTTTGTGGAAAGCGATATTTTTGTACTATTTGCATTAAATATGTGACAGTGTACGCACACAACGGGCAAGCTAAACGCTTTGTTGCAAAGCCTTTTCCGTTAACAGAAAGTATGATAAAATAGTAAATTAATGATAAGTAGTAAATTAATTAGTAGGTATCGTGGAGAAAGAGCATCTTCGTGCAAGAGTAAACCAAGGACTAAATAACAGAGGCGAGATGATGCCTCCGATGGGATCGTATTGTCTCTACACCGTAATGGCATTGCCTTTACACTGTAATCGCATCGCCTCTACACTGTAATCGCATTGCCTTTACACTGTAATCGCATCGCCTTTACACTGTAATGGCATCGCCTTTACAGTGTAAAGGGAAAGGTCGTTCGTATCGTTGCGTAAGCCATGAAAAAAGGAACCCGACTCACACGAGCCAGGTTCCACGAAACAAGAGAGAACTTATACCAGCCCAGAACGGACTGATCCTTCTTTTATTCCGGTTATTCTTTTCCACCGGCCCACCAGACGGGAGCAGTATAGATGTAGTTGCCTGCATCGTTGCCCGATCCGAAGACCTTGGCTACATTGGGGTTGGACACTACGTCGCTGTTGCCATAGGGCAGGCGAAGCGGCCAGCGGTTTTTTCCACTCACCGTGTTATTGGGGTTGGTCAGTGCTACGGGATAGCTTCCGTCAAGCGCCTTACAGCGGCGGATGTCGTTGTAGGTCTCAAGTTGTTCGTCACGTGTCTGGGCAAGATACTTCTGCACGAGGGTTTCCTTCAAGGGGTCGGCATCGTACAGTTTAGCCACTTTGTCGAGATATGCATTGGCGGCGTCGTCAGACAGGCTTGCCTCAGCCACACTGCCGCCCTGTGCAAAATAGTCAGAGAGTGAGGCTTTGACACCCTTACGGAAAGCATCCTCATCCTTCTGTCCCAGACGTGCTTTTACCTCGGTGATGATGAAATAAAGTTCAGAAATGCTCATGACGTGTGATGATGCACCACCATTATCCAGCCATGCAGGGTAATTGACGCCGTCAACCATGCAGGCCAATTCCTTGTCGCCAGGTGCGGCTACCGTGTCAACCTCATTTTCCCCCGGCTTGTAGAAGGCGGCATAGTTGTAGATTACTTCGCGCGGGTCTTTACGTGCCTCCATCAATTTGGTGACTGTAGTGGAACATCCCATGTAATGACGGCTCCATTGGTAGGCCGTCCACGAGTTATTGGGGTTATCGTTGTTGAAAACGCTCAGCGAGCAGCCGTCAAAGCCGGCTGCCAAAGCTGCATTGGCTTCGGTGAGGACCTTGTTCAGGCGTGCCGGTGTCTTATCCGTGGCGTAGGTGCGGAGCAGGTATCGGGCACGGAGTGCATGTACCAGCGCGCCCCATTTTGACACGTCCCCCCCATAGAGCAGATCTTTAGAACCTACATTCTTTCCGCCAGCAGTGAAGTTGTCCTGCGCGGAGTCGAGAAGCTCAAACACGTGGTCGTAGACCTCTTTCTGCGTGTTGATGGCGGGAGCCAGGATACCCTTGAAGCATTCCTTGTAGGGAATGTCTCCGTGCAGGTCGGTCAGTGTGGCCCATCCAATGGCTTCCAAAGTCTGTTCCATGCCTAAGAGGTCTCTCTGACTGGAGTTGGTGCCACCTTTCTGGCACTTGGCTTTGATATTGTACAGGTTGTTGAGATTGAGGTAGGTGCTGTTCCACTCGTTGTCGAAGGTTGTCGACGCAGCCACTTCGTTGGTCTGCCGCAGCTCGGCATTCTTCATCTGGTTGTTGCCTGTACCGAAAAGTTGCTCCGTGTAAGAGGAGACATACCAGGCATAGTTGCCCTGCAGGGTGCTGAAGACGGTTGACATTTCCGCATCGGTGAGCTGCATGGCACCGTTGGTTATTTTGGTTCCGGGATGCGCCTCGTCGAAATTAATCTTGTCCATTATGTCTTCTGAGCACGAGGATACCGTGATGGCAGCCAGTGTCAATGCAAACAAATATTTCAATTTCATAGAATTGTCCTTTTATTTAACTGTCACGTTTTAGAAAGTTAGCTTGAATCCACCGCCGAAACTGGAGGTGTTAGGCACTGAGAAACGCTCGAAATAGCCGCTCATATTGCCATTACCCTGTGAGCTCTCCGGATCGAGGTCCGGTATTTTCGCCCACACGAGAATGTTACGGGCAAAGCCGTAGACGCTCATGTCGACGCCCAGGAATTTCGGAAGTCGATAGCTCAGTGTCACGTCGCGGAGCTTGAGATAGCTCATGTCATAGATACCGGACTCCGTGACCTGGTTGTAGGCCATGTAATAGTCCTGCTTACTCACCTCAATCGTGTTTTTCTTGCCTGTGGCTTCATCGATTCCGTCGGCGACCATAGTGCCCTCATGATAGGGGAGAGAGGCTTTGGTGGCTCCGAAATAGTTCATAGTCATAATGGTACCGTTGTACATCTTCCCGCCCTTCTGCCAGTCGAGTGTTGCCGTGAGGCTCAAACGCTTGTAGCGTGCGGAGAGGTTGTATCCCATGTTGAAGTCGGGGGTGCACTCGCCCAGGTTTACGCTGCTTGCCGTACCCTGTGGCAGACCATTGGAGAGGAGGAGCTCACCGTCTTTGGCGCGCTTGAAGGCAACGCCATAGATATTGGGATAGCTGTATCCTGCCTGCGCACGGATCTGCGGTTCAACGAATCCGCCGAGCATGATGCTTTCAACGCCATTAGCTAACTTCTTGACAGAGCTCTTGGTGTGCGTGAAGTTGACACCTAAAGAAAGGTCGATATCGGCTGATTTCAGTATGTCCGCCGTGAGTGACAGCTCATGTGACCAGGTCGTCATCTGTCCGGCATTGGTACGGAGATACTGGTACCCTGTAGAGCCAGCGGTAGGCACGTCGAAGATTTGGTCGGTGACGTCCTGATAGCTTACCGTGTACTCCATGCGTACGCGGTTGTCGAAGAAGTTGAGGTCGATACCAGCTTCCCAGTTCTTCGTGTTCTGAGGCTTGAGGTTCTGGTCGAATTTCACGTAGTAGGGGGCGTAGGCTGACTGTCCGCCGATAGGATAACTGGCAGGGGTGTAGATATACATGCCGCTGCCATAGGAAGGTACATACATGTAGTTGTTGTAGAAGATGCCTGCTTGGCCGACCTGTGCGTAGGAGGCGCGCAGCTTACCGTAGGAGAGAATACGGCTGCCTTTCAGCTTGGGCAGCTCGGTGAAGATCCAGCCCAGAGACACGGAAGGATAGAAGAAACTCCGGTTGCCGCGGGGCATGGTGGAGACAACGTCGTTACGCCCCGTCACCGTCAGGTAGAGCATGTCCCGCCAACTGAGTGAGGCCTGACCGAAGACGCCCACTGTGCGCTCCTGCCAGCGGTATTCTTTCCAGGTATTCATGGTTGAGGCATTGCTAATAGTGGGCTGTCCATAGAAGGCGAGGCCGGAGGCGTCATAGTCCCACTTGCGCTGGTTCTCATGGTTGAATTCGGTGCCGAGGAGAAGGCTGAAGTCCCAGTCACTGGCCCATTTGGCAGTGAAGTTACCCGTTAGCAGGTTGTTGAAGATGTTTTTCTGCATGCCGTAGTTCTCTACCTCACCTTTGGAATTGTAGGCGGAACCTATCTCGGCAATGATGCGGTTGTTAGTGGTATAGGCATCGATACCGGTTTGCTCACGGAAAACGAGATTGTAGTTCTCACCCCAGTTGATGTTTGGACGGAACTCTACATAGGCATTACCAAAGATGCGGTTGGTGTGCTGATAGAACTGATCGTTGTCAGCAAACCAGTAGGGGTTGTTGAAGGATGCGCGGCGGAAGAGCACCTGTGTCGTCGGATCGTTGGGCACATGTGAAGGTGTTCCTTTGAGGTCGTATTCAGAGGGAGCGGAATACACCACGTTGATGATACCACTGTTTGCACCTGGAGCTGATGTAATCTTGATGGCGCTGTAGTTGGCTGAGAATCCAGTTTTCCATTGTTTATTGACTTCCCAGTCTACGGCGCCGCGCGCACCGGTACGTGTCATGCCCGTTGAGGGGATGATACCTGTCTGGTAGGTGTCGTTGACGCCGAAAGAGTAGCTCATGCCTTCCTTGCGCTGTGAGATATTGAGCGTGGAGTTTTGGGTGAAGCCTGTCCGGAAGAAATCGCCCACATTGTCGTGGGTTGTGGGATAAGTCCAGCCGTCGAGACCGGCCTGGGCGTATTTAGGATTGTAGTACATGCCCTTGTGTGAGTTGAGGTCACCGTTGGTGTGCTTGTTGTTTATGTTGCCGCCATAGGTGGCGTCATTGGCCAGATCTGCGATTTTAGGCCCCCACGACATGGGCGAAGTGGGGTTGTAGGCACTCACGCCGTTGCCTTGCGCATAGATATCCTGGTGTTCGAACTTGCGGCTTACCGTTGCAGCGCTCAGGTCAGTAGAGAAAGAGATAACAGGCTTCTCGGTGTTCTTGCTGCCGTGTTTGGTGGTGATGAGAATCACACCATTGGAGGCGCGTAGGCCGTAGAGGGCTGAGGCAGCCTGCCCTTTCAGCACGCTGATGCTCTCAATGTCGTCGGGGTTGAGGTCGATGGTGCGGCTGGAGTAGTCGGCACCCGTCACGGAGTCGCCGGTCTTGAAGTCAGGCGTCGATGAGATGGGCATACCGTCGACGACGTAGAGCGGTGTATTGTTGCCGTCGAAAGAGCGGGCACCGCGGATTTGTATCATGGCAGATGCACCCGGTGCACCTGATGACGTGCGGATATCAACACCTGTCAGTTTGCCCTGCATGGCGCTGGCCAGAGAGGAGGTGCCTGCTACATTGAGGTCTTCTGCTTTCAACTCCTGGGCTGCATAACCTAATGATTTTTTCTCATGGGTGATACCCATTGCGGTAACGACGACTTCGTTGAGCGTACGGTCATCTGCCACGAGCTTGATAAGCATCTTACTGCTGGCTTTTAAGGTTTGAGGTTTCATACCTAAATAAGAAACCACTAACTTTGCTCCCGCGGGAGCATTGAGGGTGAAGTGACCGTTTTCGTCGGTCACGGTACCCATCTTGGACCCTTCTATCAGGACAGAGGCTCCAACGATGGGTTGCCCGTCGTCCGATGAGGTCACGGTACCACTGACTGTAGTCTGTGCCAATGCTGCTCCCATATAGAGGAAGAAGCAGGTTAACAACATCATTAGTCTTTTTTGCATAAACTCTCTCTTTAATAATTAACGTATATATATTTTAAATCTCTCTTGCAATGGAATACAGCTTCACTTGGCCCGTACTTGAATAACAATTTGGAATAAACTTAAACGCACTACTTATTATTAGTAATAAGGGCTGTTTAAAAAGTATCTTTTTGTTCTTTTTCTATTTCGTTGGCAAAGCTACATGGTTTTTATTAAAGTGTCAAGAAAATGCTGTAAAAATGTTTGCGTTTTGATTTATATTAACATTTACGATTGATATATATCAGTTTTAAGGAATAATTATTGGAAGTTTAATCCTTGATCAGGTCATTCAGCGGATGCTCAAAAGATGATAGTGGATGGGTCATAAGGTAGAAAAAGCAGAATACGGCCCTTGTGGTCGTCCGCGATGGCATTGGCAATTCATGCTGTTGCGAGCGGCGACAAGAGTCGCACCCTTTATGTGGCTGTGCTGACACGGCACCTTTACACAGACGGCAAACTGTCGTCGGATGGATAAAAAAGTTTTAAGGGAGGCCTAAAGGTCAAGATCGAGTTCTATGGGGCAGTGGTCAGATCCATAGATCTCGGTGTGGATGGATGCGCCGGTAATGTGGTCGCGCAGCCTGTCGGACGTGAGGAAATAGTCGATGCGCCAGCCGGTGTTGCGCTCACGGGAACGGAAACGGTAGCTCCACCATGAATAGGTGACCTCGTCAGGATGCAACGCGCGGAAGGAGTCGGTAAAACCGCTGTCAAGCAGCGTCGTCATCTTGTCGCGCTCCTCATCAGTAAAGCCTGCGTTGAGATGGTTTGTCTTGGGATTTTTAATGTCTATTTCTTCGTGGGCTACGTTCATGTCTCCACACACAATAACCGGTTTCTTCTGGTCCAAAGCCTGCAGATAGGCGCGGAAGTCGTCCTCCCATTGCATCCTGTATGGCAGCCGGCGGGGCTTTCCGCCCGTGGTTTCTGCTTCCTGAGAGTTGGGCGTGTAGACGCAGACGAGGTAGAACTCTGGCATTTCCATCGTAATGACACGGCCTTCGTGGCCGTGTTCCTCTATGCCCATGCCGTAAACGACGCTCAGGGGCGTATGGCGCGTGTAGATGGCCGTGCCGCTGTAGCCCTTGCGCTCAGCGTAGTTCCAGTAAGATTGATACCCGTCGAACTGCAGATCAAGCTGTCCTTTCTGCATCTTGGTTTCTTGCAGGCAGAAGAAATCAGCGTCAAGGTCCTTGAAATACGCTTCGAAGCCTTTGCTTTTCACGTTACCCTCGTCGTCGGTCTTAGGCTTGACGCAGGCGCGAAGACCATTGACATTCCACGATATGAATTTCATATGAGTTCTGTTTGTAATGTTTCAGATACGTTTTGATTCCCCTCGCAGGAGGCTCATAAACTCTTCACGGACCTTCATTGATTCGAAGACGCCGCTGTAGGCCGACGTGGTGGTGATGCTGTTCTGCTTCTCCACACCGCGCATCTGCATGCACATATGTTTGGCCTCAATGACAACCATGACGCCCTGCGGCTTGAGGGTGTCGTTGATGCAGTGCATGACTTGCTCCGTGAGACGCTCCTGCACTTGCAGGCGGTGCGAGTAGATGTCGACAACGCGCGCTATCTTGCTCAGACCCGTGATGTGGCCGTTGGGGATATAAGCTACATGCGCCTTGCCATAAAACGGGAGCATGTGATGCTCGCACATGGAGAAGAAGTCTATGTCCTTGACGATGACCATTTGGTCGTACTGCTCTTCAAAGAGCGCGTCAGTGAGCACCTTGTGCGGGTCCTGTGTGTAGCCACGCGTAAGAATCTGCATCGCCTTGGCCACACGCATGGGCGTTTTCACCAGTCCCTCACGGTCGGGATTTTCACCCAACAGCGAGAGGATGGCTTTATAGTGAGTGGCGAGCTCGTCGAGTCCGTCGCGGAATTCTGTCTCTGGATTCATGGGGGTATCTGTTAACTTTTCTAATGAGTTGTCTGTAATTGCCTGCGGAAGCAAATTCAGTTGAAGACTGTAATCTTTCCTTTTACAATGATGGCAGATTTATAGCCTAATGCTTTCACAGAATGAAGCATTTGCTCGGCCTCTCCGAGGGTACGGTAGTTGCCTACACGGCAAATCCATCTTGGAGAATAGAAGTGTACATAGATGGGTTGGTCGGGGAAGCGCATCTTAATGGCGTTGCCTGCCTGCTGTGCCTTTATCTTGTCAGCGCGGGTGTTGCCTCCGGCGAATGCTTGCACACGGTATCCTGTTACCTTGTGGGCACCGCGCATCACTTTTTTGCGCATGTCGACAGTGGGAATATGCAGTTCATCTTCTGCCGCTTCTTCTGCTGCGCGCTTCTCAGCCGCACTTCTTTCGGCAGCCTGGCGTTTCTCTTCCGCCGCCTTTTCGTCGGCTGCCTTTTCGGTTGCGCGCTTTTGCATGGCAATGGCTTCTTCTATAGCGCGACGGTCTTCATTGGTTTTCTCTGCCTGTTTTTTCTTTTCCTCTTCGGCTTTCTGTCGGTCTCGCAACTTCTGTAGGCTGTCACTCTTTGCCGTTCTATCGCTTTGCGGAGTTGTCTTCACCGTTTGCGGAGCTGTTTTAACGGGTTGAGCAGGGGTCTTCTGCTGTGGTGAAACCGTTTCACTCACATTGCCATTGACAAGGTTGTCGATCTCCTTTGTCTGCGTAATCGTAATTTTCCCTTTCCCCGTCTGCTGTTGACGCAGGTGCTGCGTGAATGTCTGTGCAGATGATGTAAGGGCGACTCCCATGAGTGATAAAAGGAGAATGGCAATTCTTTTCATTTTTATGACTGATTGATTGAATGTGTTGGGGTGTTATCAGGGCGGCTTTAACAGCCGCCCCTTTTATTCAGATGACGGGGCAGCTCAAATGAAAAGCCTCCCCGAGATCATTTCTTACAGATTCCGGTTACTTCTTCCAGGCGTCTATGATGCCCTTGAAGTCAGCGGCCTTCAGGGAAGCGCCGCCGATGAGTCCACCGTCGATGTCGGGCTTAGCAAAGAGCTCGGCAGCGTTGCTGGGCTTGCAAGAGCCACCGTAGAGGATGGTCGTGTCCTCTGCTGCCTCTTTACCATACTTGTCAGCAACGATAGTGCGGATATAAGCCAACATCTCTTCGGCCTGATCAGAAGTAGCGGTCTTGCCAGTGCCGATGGCCCAAATTGGCTCGTAAGCGAGCACAATATTCTTCCACTCCTCTGCGGAGAGGTTGAAGACACTGCCGTCAAGCTCAGCCTTAACGACCTCATTCTGCTTGTTTGCCTCACGCTCGTCGAGGGTCTCGCCGCAGCAGAATATGACCTTCAGGCCGTTAGCCAAGGCAAGCTGTACCTTTTCTTTCAGAATTTCAGGTGTCTCGTGGTAGTACTGACGACGCTCTGAGTGACCCAGAATGACGTACTGGGCTCCTGTTGACTTCACCATGGCAGCTGATACCTCACCTGTATAGGCGCCTTTCTCCTTGTCAGCACAGTTCTCAGCGCCGAGCTCAACTACCTTCCGGTCGAGTACCTGAGCCACACTTGCCAAATGGATGAATGGTGTGCAAATAATCACGCCGCAATTAGGCTTGTCAGCCTTCAGTGTCTCATTGATTTCCTTTGCCAGGGCAACGCCCTCCTGCAGGTTCTCGTTCATTTTCCAGTTGCCTGCAACAATTTTTTTTCTCATAATAGAATAACAATTAATAAAGTGTATGACCTGTTGTTCAGTGTCTATTCATTTTTTTGCTTCTTGAAAGAGGTAAAGAATTTGTTGTTTTCCAGTTTCTTTTCTTCCTCTCTCAGCTTGTCGCCGCGCTCTCTGACTTTCCTTTTCACATATTGGGTCCATGCCCACGTCCTGTCCGCAAAAACAAGGAGCAGGAGTGGAATGAAGAACCATAGCACGACCTGCATGATGGTCTTCCCGAGGCTTTTCTTCGGCATGGCGCCGATGTCAAGCTTGGAGAGTGGTGCATTGAGGCTGGCACTTGATGGCAAGTCGTTGTGACTCCACTTCCGGATAATGGTACCGTCTTTCAATAAGAGTAGTCCAGGATTGCTCCGAATGATGGTTTTAAGGGTGGTCTCATCGGTGAAGGCAAAAGGATACTCTGCTCCGGTGATGTCTTCCCAGTGTCGGATGTCCTTTTCTCCGGAGGCTGTGAGACAGTAGAACGGTATTTTCTGCTCCTGACAATACTCGTAGAGCTGGTCGATGTCGCCGAAATTGGAGTCGTCGGCTTGCTCTAAGTGCGGAGAGATGAGCAGGAACACATACCCGTGCGCATTGAGAACGCTGTCGGTGATGTCGTCGCCGTCGGGTTTCTCAATGGAGAAGTCATGGATGGGTGGCACGAATCCGGCCTTTGTCTGTACCGTCTTGGAATCAACAAACTGCCATGAGGAGTCGGGATAGTTATCGAGTGTGAACGTCTTCCTGACGCCATTCTTCTGCAAAACAAAGGTTGTTTCAAACTCAGGATGCGGTGCACCCTTCGGAATTTCCATACCTTTCTTGATGTTCATGCCGATATGATAGGGGCGGAAGTCAATGAGAGGCAGGTGATAGAGGCAGTGCCCGCTGAGCAGAAGAATGAAAAGGATGGAGTAATTGATGGCGATCCACTGGTTGGAGCGTGAGAGGAAGCGATACATCCTTAGCGGTTGCCATGCCACAACGCAGGAGGCAGCGAGGAGTAGAATATTTTTCAGCAGAGTCTCCACATTGGTCAAGTGGATGGCATCACCGAAGCAGCCGCAGTCTTTTACGGGATTGTACAGTGCTGTCCATACTGTGATAAACGTCATCACGGCCATGTATGCCACGATAAGCTTTGAGATCAGGTGCCGTCGGATGGCGAAGAGTGTGAAGACACCAAGGCAAAACTCCAGCGCGGAAAGCGCGATGGCGGAAAGCAGCGTTACAATGTCGGGGAAATACTGTGCGAGACCCACGGCGGAGAGATAGTCCTGGATTTTGTATTGTGTGCCGATGGGATCCACAGCCTTCACAAACCCTGAGAGTACAAAGGTTGCACCCAAAAGGAAACGGCATACATTGACTGCGACTGTCAAGGCCGCTTCCTTGGCTTTACTGCCTGATTTCTGTGAGCTGAGATATGCCATTACTTCAACAAACGGATGGCTCCGAAGACGGAGTAGTTGATAATGTCAAGCAGATTAGCGTCTATACCCTCAGAGGCCACGGCTTTACCGTGCAGGTCTTCCAGTTCCTTGATTCGCGCTATCTTCGTGAGAATGAAGTCGGTATAGCTGCTCACACGCATGTCGCGCCACGCTTCGCCATAGTCGTGGTTCTTTTTTTGCATGAGTGTGAAGGCCTCCTGTGCGAGACTGTCGTACAAGGCAAGAGCTTCTGCGGTATTCATATCGGGATTGATGACAGCGGGATGGGAGAGCTGTATAAGTCCAATGATGCCGTAATTGATCAGTGCCAGAAACTCAGGACGGATGCCTTCGTTGACCAATGCCGAGCCTGTTGTTTCGATGTCACGTATGCGACGGGCCTTGATGAAGAGCTGATCGGTGAGCGAAGTGGGTCTGAGAATGCGCCACGAAGCCCCATAGTCGTGCAACTTCTTGGCGAAGATGTCACGGCATTCAGCCATGACACTCTTGAATTGCTGGTCTGTATTGTGTTCTGCCATAGCCTTTTCTGTCATAACATCTGCAAAGTTACTAATTTTTTAAGAGTGTATGGCAGAAAAGGCTCTTTTTTTATGCTTGCACCCTTGCAGCCGTCAGTCTTGCTGTTGCCGCTTGTGGATGACGCGTACTGTGCCACAGAGGGCATCGTAGCGTACTTGCAGCGAGTCACGTTTCACACGCAGCATGTTTCTCTTGTAGAGGTCGTGCTCTTGTCCCAACTGCCTGATGGTGGCCTGTAGGGCTGAGTCGGTCCGCCCAATGTCGTTTTGGGTCATCTTCAGTGAGGCGTCCTGCCAGATAATGAGTGCCTTCTCACGGCTCTTGATGGCCTTGGGATGGTTGGCGCGCAACCGTGTGATGGCATTGAGTGTAGCCTGGTAATCGCCTGCATGATAGAGCGAATCGATCTTGCTCATCAGCGGCGCCGCCTTCTCGTCTTCCGTCTGTTGGCAGGCGGAGAACAAGGCGATGGCGGCAAGAAAAAAGCATGTTTTTACTTTTGTCATGATGACATTATTTGCGAATCTAACAATTATTTGACGAATGGCACGACATAGTCGGAGTGTTTGTTTTCCACAATGACGTGGTTCATGTTATAGTGTATGGTGACGGTATGGCTGTCAGCGTCGAGATCGAAGTTATCCATTTCGCCGTTTTTGGGGATGAATGGTGGAATAACTGCCTCGGTGAAGGCTTCCGTCGAGGGCGCATGGGCTGCCTCGGTGTCACAGAGAGGCAATCGGATACCGAGGTCGGCGACACGTCGCCCTTCCGCCATGAAGACTTCCTGCCGCAAGAGATAGATGAGTTCGAGAAGGTTGTCGCCTTTCGCGGCATCCACCATCGCCTTGTCTACCGATGTGCCTGAGACAATGGGCACGTTGACATAGGTGGTGTTGGAGCGTGTCTGGACAAGGCCACTACGATAAGGGTCTGTCGCCGAGGCGCGCACCTTGTAATCGGCAGACATGGGGTAGGGCTTGGATTTACTGTTATACATCTCGCAATTGGCATCAATGATGCGCATGGTGGGCCGGCTGTTGACGAGCCGGAGCAACTGCCGCAGCCAGGTCCTGGCAGCCTCATCGTTGCCGCCGGCCGCCTCAGCTTCGGCAAGAATCAGATAGTTCTCCTCTGCTTTCGCAATGCAGACGGGCCGTTCCTCGGTGGAAGAGGTCTTGAAATATTTCGGATCGAGGAAGTCGAGACGTGGTAAAGGCTGGAACCAGTTGTCCCATAGGGCTTCCTGTGCGATGTTGTTGACGTTGTTGGCTCCGTCGTAATTGACGAATTTCACGAAGTCTGGGCTGGCATTGAGTGCGGCTCGGGCATGGCTCATCGCCTCATCGCGGTCGCCGAGACGGTAGCAGGCTCGGGCGAGAAGCGTCTCTACGAACGCGCGGTCACTGTCGACAGGTGCTTCCTCAAGGGTGGCAGCAAGTTCTTTCCGCGCCTCTTCTAATAGCTCACGCCAGGGCTTGACATCGCCACCGTTCTGCATAGGCAGTCCCGTGAAGGTCTCTCCGCCGAGGATGAACGAGTAGGCGCGGATCCAGTCCAGTGTGAACTTCTGTTCATGAGAGAGTTTCGGGTCGTGCTTAGCCACGGTAAGGAGTCCGTAGTCAGCTGACTCTCTAAGCGTTGCTGCCCAGCGCTGGAGGTCCTTCACGTCGTCGTCAGTGCTGAGAAGCATGGGTTGGTCGAAGACATTGCTTGAGCGTGAATACTGGTTATAGTAGTCATCAGAGACAAGTTCCAGCAGCTGCACATAACTTCCCACAGCTTGTGAGAGCTGCATCTCCGTGCCATTGACCCATGCCTGCATGGCATTGTCGGAGTGAAGATATTTGCTCTCGTCGACATTGGGGTCGGCATTGCCGTCGTCTTGCAGCAGATCGCAGGAGGCGAAAAGTAGGGGGGCGAGGCAGAGAATAATCATTTTTTTCATGGTAATGGGGATATTGTGATGGGTCTATTAAGCACTGGGGGCGATCAGAATGTTGCGCTGAGCGTGAGGATATACTGTCGTGGCGCGGAGAAGGTAGCATAGTTGATACCTCCCGCAGCCACTGCGCCTTGGGAGCGTGCACTGCTGAGTACAGCCTCTGGGTCGTCCTGTGCCGCGGTGAAAGAGAACGGATTATAGACATTCATGGACACGCTGATACTCTTCACGCTCCGTACACGAGGGTGAAAGGTATAGTCGAGGCGGATGTCGCGTACCTTGAAGAAATCGGCACGCTCTACGAAACAACTGGTGAAGTTGAGCCACGTCTGCGCATGTGTCTGCTTGCCGAGTGCCGCATCAGGTACGTTCTTGTCAGCCAGTCCCTTGCGGAATCGGAACTGTCTATTCCACTCATGCATGTAGCTGCCATGCTGCCAGTCGCCGTTGGCTGTCAGTGTCCACCCGAGGTAACGTAGGCTCGCCCTGAGATTGCCGAAGATCGACGGGATGGTGGAGCCGAGGTCGGCACCTTGTTCCACTGCTTTCAGCGTGCCGTCGTTGTTGATTACTGCCTTGGCACCGTAGAGATAGCCCACGGGTCTGCCCTCGGTAACTGCCGTCATAATGGTGCGTGGCGAGAATCCACCTATCTGGAAGGTAGGCAGGCCGCCCGTAGAGATCACACGATTGCGGTTGGTGTTAAGCGAGGCCTTGACGTCAACAGTCCATTGGCGGTTATCTACGGGCTTGAGTCCGAGTGTCATCTCCATGCCACGATTGCTGATACGTCCCACGTTGGCAAGGTACCACGACTGTCTTCCTGAGGAGGGGAGGGTGGGAACACTGAAGAGTGCATCTTTCGTCAAGTTGTAATAATAGGTGAATGAAAGGCTGACGATGTCGTGAAAGAGCGAGGCATCGAAGCCCGCCTCATACGAATGCTTGCGTTCGGGTCCCAGGTTGGGGTTGCCCTGCTGGCCGAAAACGGCGGCTTGCGCGCCGTTGAAGGTCACCTCGTCAACGGTGGTCTCGAAACTATAGGCAGGGGGATAGGTGCCTGCCACGCCGTAGTTGGCGCGCAGACGCATGTTACTGACGAGTCCGCGTTCGTGGAACCGCTTCATGAAAGGCTCATCGGAGAGCATGTAAGACAGTCCCACCTTGGGATAAGCCTGCCAGCCCACATTGTCACCAAAGGCTGAGTTGTAGTCCATGCGCAGCCCCAGATCAAGATAGTACTTGTCGAAGAATCCGATATTGTCCTGCAGGTAGACCCCGTAGCTGCTCACATGGCTCTTGCGCTCATCGGCATTGACCACCGCAGCACCACTCATGACGCGCGCGCCGTCGCGTACGCCACGCCCTGCATAGAGCACCTGATGGTCGTCGGTGGAGAAGAACTGGAATCCCGCTGTCGCGATGTTGCTCACAATGTCGGCGAAGCGGTAGCGATACTCGGCACTGGCGTCAGCGGTGAGGCCAAAGGTAGAGCGCGAAGTGTTGTTCACGCGTCCGGCGTCGGTGGTGCCCTTGGGCTTCACCTGTGTAGCGATGAGCCATGCGTTGGTGATGATTTCCTTGAAATCGTCGTTGCGGTAATCAAGGCCGAAGATGCCTTTTATCGTCAGTCCGCTCAACGGACGCAGGGTGAGTGTGTGTGACATCTGGAAGCGTTTGATGCTTTCCTTGTTGTCCTGCAAGCGCTCGGCCTCACTGATGAAGTCCTTGAGCGACCGGTATTGGGTATCGTCCATGGCATCGAGGTCAGCTATGTAGTTGTGGCGATTGCCCTCAGCGTCGGTGTAGACGAGGTCAGCTGCCGCCGAACACTCTGTGGTCCACAGCGGAGTGTACAGTCCTTGGTTGCCGTTGCGGCGGCGGGTGAAGTCGGTGGCGACGAAACCGAAAGAGTTGTCGTAGGAGAGAATGGAGTTGATACGGGCGTGTGACCCAAAGCGTAGGTCGTATTTCTTGTTCTCATTGCCATTGTGAATCATCATGCCGTCATCGTGCTGCATGGATGCGCCCAGCGAATATCCGAAACGGTCGTTGCCTCCATTCATTGAAAACCTGTATTTCTGATAGACGCCGGTCTGATGGAGTAGGTCTTTGGTGCGATGGAAAAAGTACCACTGGGTGTCGGCTGCGGTGAGTCCGAGCTCCATAGCCGCAGACGCATGAAACTTGCCGCCGCCTCCCTTCTTGGTAGTGATGAGTATTACTCCGTTGGCGGCATCTGAACCGTAGAGCGTGGTGGCGGCGCCTCCTGTGAGGTATTCGATGTGGTCGATGTTTTCCAGGGGGATGTCTCCCAGTGATCCGGAAGCCGCTGTCTCACCCATGGGCAGGTCGCTCAGGCCGTAGGGCTCCGGCGAATAACCGCTTTTTCGGAAGCCTACGGACGCACCGGTGTTGAGGTTGTCCACGCGTACGCCGTCGACATAGATGACCGGCGTGGAGTTGGAATAAGCCGACGACAGCCCTCGCGCGCGTATCTGCGAAGTGGTTCCTGGCTGTCCGCTATTGATGGAAATCTGAATGTTGGGAAGTGCGTCCTGAAGCAGGTGGTCGAGGCGGTCGGACGGGAGGGCTTTCAGATCCTTGGCTGAAACCTTGGCCACTTCTGACGAAAGGCGACGGCGCTGGAGTGCACCGCCCTGTCCGGTCACTACGACTTCGTTGAGGTAGAGGCTGTCTGTAAGAAGGTTGCGCAAAGGTGTGGTGTCCGAGGTCCCGCCGTAAGCCGCGATCGTCACGACCGATGCTGAAGCAAGCCCCAGAAAGGAAACAAATCTCATACTGCAATAAAATGTTTACAAATAATTTACAATGTTCTCCTGTATTTTGGTGCAATTATCGCTATATTATTCCGGATGGGCAAAAAAGCGTTAAGAAATTAATTATATTTAAGATTTTATCCATCTTACAGTCGTAATTCTGATGTTAAGCTTCTCCTGTTTCATTCCCCGGCTGTAGCGTGGTCATGGCATGCCAAATGGTGGCTTTCACAGGGTGCGGCTGAGACGCGTTGCCTTTACACTGTAAACGCATTGCCATTACAGTGTAGACGCATTGCCATTACAGTGTAAACGCGTTGCCATTACAGTGTAGACGCATTGCCATTATAGTGTAAACGCATCGGGTGCAGAGTGCTGTGGAATGCTGAGAGAGGTAAGTCGCTATTTATCAGCCTTTTTTGTTTTATTCTTCTTCTTCCTGTTTCCGAATGAGAATAATTCGCGTAGACTTCCGAAGTCTTTCTTGAGAATGAAGCCTACGCCCTGGGTGTTGAGTGAGTTGCGCGTGAAATAGCGGTCGTTGGTCTGATTGTAAACTCGCACGCTGAAATTGCCGTTGGACAGGATTTTGTAGCGCAAGTCAAAGTCTCCGATGAACGAGGTGGTGGCGTTGGCATTGTCTCGATAGCCGAATTGGCCGTTGAAGATGAGGCGGTTGTTGAACAGATTGCCGCTGAGCAGTCCCTCATACTCCGCATTGTTGAATCCTTCGTCGCCTGTGGAGATATTGGCACCGAAATTCCAGTTGCTGTTTTTGTTGACGCTGCCTAACACATTGTTGATTTGTTGGGTGAGTGTACCGCTGAGGATGCTTTGCATGGCGAGCGAAGTCTGATTGGTTCCTTGCGCTTCGGCATTGTTGGTTCCGCGTGAATAGAAGCGTCCGACGGCAAGCAGATAAAGCACCTGTTGGTTCATCTCCTCTTCGCTGTTGATGATGCTGTAAATCATCTGCTTGGTATCTGCGCTCATGGTCGGGAAGTCGAGATCGAAGGTTACATGAGGCTCTTCTGGAGTTCCGGTGATGTTCATGATGCAGTTCACTCTCACGTTGTTTGCCGAGAATCCACGGCTCATCTGCAAGTCGGCGAGGCTCACTGAAGGGATCGTGTACTGGGCTCGCAACTTGAGCAGAGCGGCATAAGGGTCGCCGCCGAAGGTGATGGTGCCGCCCTGGGTGAAGTCGAATGCTTTCTTGATGACATTTTGAACGGTGAGGCGGTAGACGCCCCGCTCCACGGTGTAAGTGCCGAAGATGTCGACTCCACCCTTGTTGAAATAGGTAGCGCGCAGGGTTCCATTGCCATTGAGCGTGATATAGTCGCCTGAAGCCTTGTCGGTGATGATGCGTAGGGTGGCCCTTGGGTTAGCATTGATGAGGAAGTTCAGGTGAATGTCGGTGGGAATGTCGGGATCTTCGTCTGGCTTCTGCACGGCTGTGGTGTCCTGATAGGGTGCCGTGGCATTGCGGTCGTGCCAGTGGATGAAGTCCTGCGTGTCGGGAGCTGTGGTACTCGTAATGTCGTAGACCACTTCTGACCTTTTGTTAGGCGTGACATTGACATTGACGTCGAGTGTCCCTGGCCGGCTCTTTATGGTCACGTTGCCCGTACCGAAGACCTTGCCATAGAAGCTCCTGCCGTCAGAGCCATTGGTGTTGTAGGCGAGCAGGTTGGTGGCACGGGCGGAGATGTCAGCTGTCATGTGGGTGATATGCTGATGGTGGATGTCACCTGTCACGACTCCGGTGTGGCCGTATTCATCGCGGATGGTGTCACCGGGGAGCTGTATATCATTTTCTATGAAATGCACTTTTCCTCCATTGACGTAGTATCGCACGCCTGTGGGCTTAATAGTCATTGCGCCGTCGGCGATGATGTCGCCGGTGAGGTTAAGTTTTTTCAGGTCTCCCCATAGCCTGAGGTTGCCGTTTCCGCGGAGGTTTGTCTGGCTCAGGAAATTGGAGCAGAGTGTGTTGAGAAACTCGGCGCGCGAATTATGGAGCTGTATGCCGAGGTCAATGTAGTTGCGTTTGGTCGATACATAACCGCTGACGACGGTGCAGGCGGGAATGTCTCGTCCTGCTTCACGAAGGGTGTCGCGTGCCACTCCGTTGATGTTGATCCGTCCTTCGCTGAGTCTCCAGCCCACATTGGCGAAGAGTGTGCCGAGTCGTCCGTCGATCATGCGGAAGCCGTCAACACGTAAGGCACCGCCGACATCAGGGCTGGTAAAGAGTCTTCTTACGCTTGCCGTGCCCGATGTCGCCCCACTGAAGTCGACAGAATGGAAGTTGATGAGATTCATCAGATAGCTCACGTTGACGTTTGTGAGCTTTGCGGTGAGCGAGTCGCGATCGCTGGCGGTGCCGGTTCCGGAGACGAGGATGCGCTGTGAGCCACTGCTGATGGCGAAGTCGTGTACTTCGAGGTGGCGCTTGCTATACAGGATGGTTGAGGGGTGTATCGTGAAGAGGGTGTCGCCTATATGAAATTGTGATTGGTCGAAGTTGAGCAGTGCGAGCGTCTTGCCCGCGAGATTCTTGCGAAAGGCAATGGAAGTGCTCACAGTGCCCCGCAGTCGCTGACTCGCGGCGTGATTGTCGAGAGAGATGCTTGCCTTGATACGGTCGAAGCCTGCCTTGACGTTGAGTCCAATGTCGGTACCAAGGGTCTCGGAGTGCATGTTGGTGACGCCTCCGTCGAGGGTGAGTGTGCCATCCATAGTGCGCACTTTGGTCCGGATATTCTTCAGATGTCGGTTGCCCCACAGCAAGTCGGGCGCAGAGAGATCAGCGTCGAGCGAACTACCGTTCCTGCCGAAAGTAGCGCGCACGGTGACGGTATCAAGGATATCGAGAGGCAGATCGAGGACGGGACGGGCCCATCGGCTGTTGGAAAGACTGGCGGCAAAGCTCACCTCACCCGCATGGATGGGGCGGTATTTGAAGGGTGCGAGATTGGTAATGCCCGGCAGCTTTTTCACAATTACATTCTCTATTGCCTGCGGAAGGGCGGCGTAGTCGAACCGCCCGTAGACTGCTGCCTCGCCGAAACTACTTTGAAGAAACAGGTAGTGCCCACGCGGTGAGTGCCCGGCATGAAGCTTCAAGGTATCAAGTGAATAAGTGTTGTCGCCTTGTCGCATTGAAAAGTTGCCGACACGAAGATAGCCGTCAGCCGTGTTGATGTCATGCCCTCGGAAATCGGCATCCACCGTTCCGCTATAAGTTGCGTTGGCCAACCGGCCCTCGAGCAGTCTTAGAGCGGAAGGGAGAAAATGGCTGACAGAGGCTTTTAGCTTGACACCCTTCTCTTTCCCCACAAGCTGTGCGCTGCCTTCTGCCGACAGACTGATATTGGGATCGTCGATGCTGACACGTCCGTTAGCCATGCCATCGGCATAGGAACCATTGAGGTTGATGTTGCGGTAAGTATAGTGGTTGTAGTCGAATCGCCCAAGATTGCCTTGGGCCGTAAAGTGTTTTTGTTCAAGATTTCCGGTACCGTTGATATCGGCTGCAAGCATGCCGAAGTGGGGATTGTTCAGCACTCTCTCTAAGTTGAGGGCTTCTGTGATGAGGTGCCCGCCAAGGTCGTTGCCCGACTTCCATACATCAAGGTTGGCGTCGCCGGCCCCTGTGTGGAGCTTGCCTTTAGCTTTCAGGTTGTGGCCATGTCCTGTGGCTGATCCATGAAAGGCAATGTCGCCCAGTCGGATCACCACGTCGGGGACCTTTCCGGCAAAGTATTTCACTACGTTGGCGTTGGCATGAAACTGTCTTACTACAGCCCGCCAGGCCACAGGTTTGCCCAACGTGAGCCTGACAACAGCGGAGAGGCGCAGGTCGGAAGGACGGTTGAAATCGCGATAGCCCGTGAATCGGGGCATGGAGATGTCGAGATGGTTGACGAAGATGTGTTGATTCTTGCCATGAGCCGACAGTCTGATCAACAGAGGACGGTTGACAACGGCAAGTGAGGGAGCAAGAGCCCGAAAATCGTAAGGATTGATCTGCGACAAGGCTATAGTGGCATCAAAGGCGCGTAGGCCTTTGTCGAAGGAGGCTTTGATGTGGGGAATAAGAATCTCCGAATGGGGTAGCGAGAGCTGAAAATCGTCAAGGGCAAATGACGTCTTGCTCACAGCGGCCTTGAAAGAGAGCGAGCGAATGTCGATGCCTGATGCCTCATGGAGTGATAACCTCTTGAGAAGCAGGTGATAAGTGTTGCTGTTGACGATGTCGAAAATAATATGTGAACTGACATTAGACAGTTTCAGATGGTTGTTGTCGAAGGTTTTCAGGCGCGGTTTGTCCCAGCGGTCCCACGTTACCTGTCCGTGCCGGACGATGAGACTGTTGATAGCGAGGTTGAGCCTCGACTGATGCGTGGTGTCTTTGGACGCAAGCGAGTCGAGTACAAACTGGAAATTGGGTTTTGTCGACGCATCTTCCTGATAGAGGTTGAACTTGGGCGTGAAGATCTGTGCGGAAGTGATGGTGACCCTTCCCCGCATCAAGTCGGTGTAACTGAACTTGGCCGACAGCCTCGAAGCCCAAAGTATGTGCTTGCCTCTGTGGTCGAGCATGGCCACATCGTCGATGATGATACGGTTGAGAAAACCCACATCCACGCGACCCACCGACACGGGCGTACCGAGTTTCCTGGAGATGGCGGACGCCACAGCGGGGCCCAATGCCGATTGTACGACAGGGACATGCACCATGACTATGACGGCAAGATAGAGTCCTACCGTCAGCCAGACGAGGAGATTGATGATTCGCCTAACCTTCTTCAAGTATGTTTCAGAATATGATTACAAAGGAGACATTTCGCTTCCTCACTGCAAAATTAGGGAAAAAAACAGCCTCGGAAAAGAAAAAGAGCAACGATTTCTGTTATATGATACAAAAAATGATTAAATTTGCACGCAGTACACAATTCTTTTTTTAATCTGTTCTATGGCAAATGTAATTAAGTTGCGTAAAGGCTTAGACATTAATCTGGCAGGGAAAGCCTTGAGAGAGAGGGTGGTGACGCCGCCATCATCTGTCTATGGGCTGTCCCCGTCATCCTTCCCAGGCATCACTCCGAAGCTGGCTGTGAAGGAAGGCGCCCACGTCCTCGCCGGTGAGCCTCTGTTTGTGAGTAAGCAATGTCCGGAGTTGGGCTTTACTTCACCCGTGAGCGGCACCGTGAAGGCTGTGGTGAGAGGCGCGCGCCGCAAGGTGCTTATGGTTACTGTCGAGGCTGATACTACACAGCAGGTATGCGATTATGGTAAGGCCAATCCTGCGGATCTTGACGGCAACGCCGTGAAAGCAAAGTTGTTGGAGGCCGGAATCTTCGGCTACATCAATCAGTTGCCATATGCTGTGGTGGCCAATCCACAGACACAACCTGACGGCATCTTTGTTTCAGCGTTGCGCGATATGCCGTTGTCGTGCGATTTTGAAGTAGAGCTTCAAGGCAACGAAGAGGCTTTCGCCACCGGCTTGATGGCCTTGGCACGTGTCGCTCCTGTGCATTTAGGCACCGGCGCGCAACAAACGGCGGCAGCGCTGACAAGTGTAGAGGGAGTGGACCTCAATGTGTTTGACGGTCCTTGTCCAGCAGGAAATGTTAGTGTGCAGATTAACCATGTCAGCCCGATGAGCAAGAATAAAACCGTGTGGACTGTTGACCCTTCTGCCGTGATCTTTATAGGTCGGCTCTTCCTTACGGGACATGTAGACCTGACGCGCACCATAGCCGTGGCAGGTAGCCGGGTGAAGGCTCCTTCCTATACTGACGTCAAGGTGGGCGCGCCTCTGAGAGACATTCTTTCAGGAAGGCTCAAAGAAGACGGCCATTTGCGTATCATCAACGGCAATCCGCTGACCGGTTCGCACGATAGTCTGGACGGATTCCTCGGCGCTCACACCTCTGAGGTGACGGTGATACCTGAGGGAGACGACGCCGATGAGACGTTGGGGTGGATTCTTCCGCGCACCAGACAGTTCTCTGTCAGCCATAGTTACTTCTCCTGGATATTTGGAAAGAAAAAGGTTTACGACCTTGACGCGCGCATTAAAGGCGGCGAGCGCCACATGATTATGAGCGGTGAGTACGACCGTGTGCTGCCCATGGACCTCTATGCGGAATATCTCATCAAGGCCATCATTGCCGGTGACATCGACAAGCAAGAGCAACTTGGCATCTATGAAGTGGCTCCGGAAGACTTTGCCCTTGCAGAGTTTGTGGACAGTTCAAAGCTCCCTTTGCAGAAAATAGTGCGTGAAGGCCTCGACATTCTGAGAAAAGAAAACGCTTAGCAGACTGAACTGACAGCATCAACATTCTTTCAACATTAAATAAAAATCCAATATTAATCAAATATTTGGAATGAACACAATCAAGAATTATTTCGATAAGATACGGCCTAAGTTTGAGGACGGCGGCAAGCTGCATGTTTTCAGGAGTGTGTTTGAAGGCTTTGAGTCGTTCCTTTTCGTGCCTAATACCACCTCGACGGCTGGTGTGTCCATCCACGATGCCATCGATTCGAAGCGCATTATGAGCTTTGTGGTTATTGCCCTGTTGCCTGCTTTGCTTTTCGGTATGTACAATGTGGGCTACCAGAACTATCTTGCGGCCGGCACATTGGCTACGGCATCGTTTTGGGAAATCTTTGGTTTTGGCTTCCTCGCCGTGTTGCCAAAAATCCTCGTGAGCTATATAGTAGGACTGGGCATTGAGTTTGCCTGGGCACAGTGGAAAGACGAGGAGATCCAGGAAGGCTATCTCGTTTCGGGCATCATTATTCCGCTCATCATCCCTGTTACTACTCCGTTGTGGATCCTTGCACTGGCGTGTGCCTTTGCAGTTATCTTCTGCAAGGAGATATTTGGAGGCACGGGAATGAACATCTTCAATGTTGCTATTGGCGCGCGTATGTTCCTCTTCTTCTCTTATCCTACGAAGATGACGGGCGACGCTGTGTGGGTGGCCGACCACAGTATCTTTGGCTTAGGCAACACCCTTCCAGATTCTTTCACGATGGCTACTCCTCTTGCACACCTGGCGCAGGGAACGCCCATTGATACCAACGTCTGCAATATGATCACGGGACTGATGCCTGGATCTATCGGTGAAACATCGGTTATCGCCATCGCTATTGGTGCCGTTATCCTGCTTTGGACTGGCATTGCCAGCTGGAAGGTTATGCTCAGCGTCTTTGTCGGCGGCTCTCTGATGGGTGCTATCTTTCATGCAACGGGCGCCACGCCTATTGATTGGTGGGAGCATCTCATCCTTGGCGGTTTTTGCTTCGGTGCTGTCTTCATGGCTACGGACCCTGTAACCTCAGCGCGCACGGAGACAGGCAAGTGGATCTACGGCTTCCTTGTGGGCGTCATGGCTATTACTGTTCGCGTAAAAAACCAGGGTTATCCCGAAGGCATGATGCTTGCCATCTTCTTCGGCAATATGATTGCACCCCTCATCGACTATTGTGTCGTGGAGTGCAATATCTCCAGGCGGGCCAAACGCAGCAAGGTTTCTGAATAAAAGCATAAAGACATGAAAACGAACAGCAATTCATATACCATTATCTATTCGGCTGTCATCGTCGTGATTGTGGCTTTCCTTCTTGCCTTTGTCTATCAGGCATTGAAACCCATGCAAACGGCGAACGAGGCTCTCGCAAAGAAAAAACAGATTCTCTACAGCCTTAACATCCGCGGACTTGACGACAGAGCGGCGGAAGCTAAATATAATAATGTGGTGAAAGAAGAGAAGACAATTGATGGCAGTGAGATGTTCATCTGCAACGTCGACGGTAAAACAAAATACGTCTTCACCATGACGGGTACAGGCCTGTGGGGTGGTATCAGCGGCTATGTGTCGGTCAACGACGACAAGTCTACTGTTTACGGCGCCTATTTTAACCATGAGAGTGAGACAGCAGGACTTGGCGCAGAGATCAAGGATAACCAGAAATGGCAGGAGAAATTCCAAGGCAAGAAGCTCTTCAACGGCAATGACCGCAACAGTATCGCGCTCTCTGTGCAGAAGAAAGTTACAGATCCTTCTACCCAAGTAGACGCTGTCACCGGCGCGACCTTGACCTCTAACGGTGTGGCCAACATGCTGCACAACGGGCTTGGAAAGTTTCTGAAGTTCCTTAACAGCAAGTAATTCTTTTTAGGCATAATAGGCATATTGGGCATAATAGGCATGATAAGCGTATTAGGCTTGATATAAAAACAACAATTATGAGTTTATTTTCAAAACAAGATAAGGCAGCCTTTATTGAGCCATTGCACTTGAACAACCCTATCATGGTGCAGGTGCTGGGCATATGCAGCTCCCTTGCTGTAACGTCACAGCTTAAGCCGGCCATCGTCATGGGGCTTGCAGTGACTGTCATTACAGCATTTTCTAATGTCATCATCTCGCTCATCCGCAAGACCATCCCCATGCGCATCCGCATCATCGTACAGCTTGTTGTGGTGGCGGCTCTGGTGACTGTTGTCAACCAGATTCTTGGGGCTTTTGCCTACGATGTAAGCGTTCAGCTGAGCGTGTATGTTGGATTGATCATCACCAACTGTATTCTCATGGGCCGTCTTGAGGCCTTTGCCATGATGAATAAGCCATGGCCTTCTTTCCTCGACGGCATCGGCAATGGCTTGGGCTATGCGGCCATTCTCGTTATCGTAGGCGCTTTCCGTGAGTTCTTTGGCAGAGGATCACTCCTCGGCTACCAGCTCATCCCGCAGGGCGCTTATGCACACGGCTATATCAACAACGGCATGATGACGATGTCGTGCGCCGCTCTGATCATCATCGGCTGCATCATCTGGATCAACCGTGCATTCTTTGTTAAAGACGAAAAGAAGTAATAAGAAATGGAACACGCTATATCATTACTCTTCCGGTCGGTCTTTGTAGACAACATGATCTTTGCTTACTTCCTCGGTATGTGCTCATACCTGGCAGTGAGCAAAAACGTAAAGACCTCGCTTGGCCTGGGACTTGCCGTGACTTTCGTGCTTGTCATCACCGAGCCTATCAACTATCTTCTGCAGGTGTACGTATTGGGTCCCGACTGTCTTGTCAAAGGAGTTGACCTGAGTTACCTGAGCTTTATCCTCTTCATTGCGATTATCGCTGGCATCACGCAGCTCGTGGAGATGGCCGTTGAGAAGTTCTCGCCGGCGCTCTATGCGGCGCTGGGCATTTTTCTACCCCTCATCGCGGTGAACTGTGCCATTATGGGAGCCTCGCTCTTTATGCAGCAGCGCATTAAACTGCCCATTGACAACGCACAGGCTATCACTAATTTCAGTGACAGTGTGGCCTACGCCCTCGGAAGCGGACTGGGTTGGACGCTGGCTATTGTCATGTTCGGAGCCATTCGTGAGAAAATGGCTTACTGTGACATTCCCAAGCCGCTGCAGGGCATGGGTATTGCCTTTATTACCGTTGGTCTCATGGCAATGGCTATGATGTGCTTCAGCGGACTGCAATTTTGACGCTCGCTGAGGAAAGACGGTTCGCTAATGAATACGAATGAAGAAAGAATAAAGATAACAGATTAAAGAGATTAATTAGAATATGGGACAATTTATCGGCGTAAGCATAGCGGTGTTTCTCATTACCATCCTTGTCTTGGTGGTGATGCTGCTTATCGCTAAGAAATATCTCAGTCCGAGCGGAAAGGTCTCCATTACCATTAATGGTGACAAGAAGATTGAGGTGGAACAAGGCGGTTCATTGCTTTCTACACTCAATGACAATGGTATTCACCTTTCTTCTGCATGCGGCGGAAAAGGCAGCTGCGGACAGTGTCGTCTGCAGGTGTTGGAAGGTGGTGGCGAGATCCTTGACACGGAGAAGGGGCACTTCTCGCGTAAGGAGATCAAGGACCATTGGCGACTCGGATGCCAAACCAAGGTGCATGGAGACCTGAGCGTAAAGGTATCCGACGCCATCCTCAATGTTAAAGAATGGGAGTGCACGGTCATTTCAAACAGTAATGTATCGAGCTTCATCAAGGAGTTCAAGGTAGCACTGCCACCGGGTGAGCACATGGATTTCATCCCTGGCTCTTATGCGCAGATCGCTATTCCGGCTTACGATACCATTGACTATGACAAGGATTTCGATAAGTCGCTCATTGGTGATGAGTATATCGGCGCCTGGCAGAAGTTCAATATCTTCTCTTTGAAGGCTCACAACCCAGAACCCACTATCCGTGCTTATTCCATGGCCAACTATCCTGCAGAGGGCGATATCATCATGCTGACAGTGCGTATCGCCACCACTCCGTTCAAGCCGCGGCCGCAGGTAGGCTTTCAGGACGTGCCTACGGGCGTTGGATCGAGCTATATCTTCTCGCTGAAGCCGGGTGACAAGGTTCGCATGAGCGGACCTTACGGCGATTTCCATCCGAGGTTTGATAGCAAGCGCGAGATGATTTGGATTGGCGGAGGCGCAGGTATGGCCCCGTTGCGCTCGCAGATCATGCATATGACCAAGACTTTGAATTGCCGTGATCGTGAGATGCATTTCTTCTATGGCGCCCGTTCTCTGTCCGAGGCCTTCTTCATGGAGGACTTCTGGGAGCTGGAAAAGGAATTTCCCAATTTCCATATGCACCTCTCTCTTGACCGTCCAGACCCAAAGGCTGATGCCGCTGGCGTGAAATACTATGCCGGATTCGCCGTCAACTGCGTGCGTGACACTTATCTCAAGGACCACGACGCACCCGAGGACTGCGAGTACTACCTCTGCGGGCCACCTATGCTCATCAAGACCGTCACCGATTATCTTGACAGCCTCGGTGTGGATCCCGAAAGCATTATGTATGATAACTTCGGATAAAACCCATCCCACTATAGCAACTCCTTGTTTGCCGCGCGCGTCTCATGGCGCTGCATTCTCTACTAAAGCTCTCATCACTAATGTCAGGCAGGGAGTGAAGTACTATAAGGAGCATAAGTAAGATCCATTAAATGCATACAAGTTCTAACGATACAGTTTAACGCTATCGTGTGTCGGCCGTCCGTAAGACACATCATCCATTTAGGGGCAGTACCTTACAGTAGGATGGAACATGGTATGCGTATAACAGATAAACCAACTAAATCAGAAAGAGAAAATCGAGATTCTGCGCCTGAGTAATCCTCTGCTGAATATCGGTATCATGCAAAGTGAAGCA
>ERZ772881.433-NODE-433-length-47125-cov-16.722456_pt1 | contig 47125 bp, 41 predicted proteins | sample MGYA00580581_ERZ772881 | MGnify/ENA primary metagenome ERZ772881 (study PRJEB29015, sample SAMEA2737668) | human gut metagenome | biome: human gut; feature: human-associated habitat; material: faeces | place: China | collected 2012 ...
GTGTCGGGATTCGAACCCGAGGCCTCTTGGTCCCGAAGGTTGGTCGGATATTTTTAGCGGACATTTCAAGGCATTTTCGCACCTTTCTGCTCAGAAAATTTCGCAGCTTCGTCGTTTCCAGCACGGATAATTCCACCTGATTTTTCCGCGTTTGGGTCACGGTTTGGGTCAGGGCAGAAAACCAGCGGCGCAGAAACTGCGCCGCTGTAAACAAAGATAAGCAATGCTAGTATTAAAGAAAGCACACCTAGGAATTGTTCGTTTCTGATTGAAGCAGGGAAACGAGCGCCTGATTGGAGCCGCTGGAAATGCTGGACTCTGACAGATTGGATAGGTCGTCGACGGAATAGGTGCGGAACCATGTAAAGATATGGTACCCCATTTCATCCAGAGGCGTGAACGCATCTTTGGGCAGTTGCTCGACCGGAATCTCGTACAACAGCGTCTGCTCATGTAGAGCGCCGTTCTCATATGTGTACAGAATGACGGTCTCGCAGAACATGCGCTGCATGACGGACAGAAAACCGGAACTATCAACTGGGCAGAGTGAGAATGAACTCCCAGGAACCTGTCCAAGCTGGACAGCGGAAGCACCGTCTACAGTATAAATAAAATAGTTGTAAAACGGAGAACCTGAGCCCAATTGCTGCGCTAGAAATAATTCGGGGATGCCGTCGCCTGTGATATCATACAGTGCATAGTGATCCATGAAATCAATATAGGAAAGAGATTCCGCGTGGGCAGACAGGAAACGACCGTATACCTGCGTCCAGTCTGTGTCAGAGACGGCTTGAGACACCAAATTAGAATCGTTAAAGCCGTCATTGCCCAGAACAGCCTGTGCCGCGTTGCTTTCGTCGACAAGATAGATATGTCCCTGACCATCGCTGAACGCCAATAGATCGCCTGCGCAGACCATGCGGCAGCCGGAGGTATCACAGCCGCTCATTTCTACTGGCAGGGTAAATCCCTTCGTGCATATGCTGGGCGCGGAAGGATCCCGGAACGAGACATCACCGCTCCACGTGTAAACGACAATCGAACCATTCATCACAAGTGCATGATAGGTGCAGTCATGCGGGCCGCTGGCAAGAGTCGTGGAACTGCCGGTTTTCAGATCATACAAAACGAATTTCCAGCCGCCCCCATTCTGCGATTTTTGTAGAGAGGAATCGAAAATGGAATAGAACAAAAGATCGCCATATACGCCTTCCAGACGCGTTTGATTCAGCTCTGTCTGAACAATGACTGAGGATGCGCCGGTGACTGTGTCATAACAGGTTATTGTTTCCTCCGTGTCCAGCGCGCTTTGGGAAATGATCCGTCCATTTGCAATGTAGTAGGCTGGATTGTATCGGCTCTTGTCTGCAACAACAGGGGAAAACGCAGAGCCGTTTGTTCGGAAACGAACAATTTGCTTGGCTTTTCGCGCATAGGAATAGATCCATCCATTACTGTAATAACACCACTTACAGTTCTGCTCAGGGCTGGTCAGCTCGTAATAATCGCCGCCGTTCAAATCAATCGAAGCAATGAAAGTCTGATAGTCGTCCGTGATGGTCGAAAAGAAGATCCGGTCGCCCAGAACGAGGAAATCGGAAATGTGCTGGGAACGGAAGAGACGAACCGGAGCAGCATCCAGCGTATCCTTTCGATAGATGAAAAATTCACAATGTGTAGCGTCGGGATATTCCATGCCAATTCCGTATAGCTTTCCACCATAGGAAATCAGCTGAACATCGTCGTCGTACCCGGAGCCCGCGTCGCAAGAGTCCAGAATCATGCTGCGGACGACGGTAACGCGGAGCGTACCAACAAGCGCTCCTTGATATTGAATATGAATCTCCTTTGCACCGGGAGAAGTTGTATCGAGGTCGCTGGAGAAGCCGCTTGTGATCGTGTCTGTCTTTCCGCTGCTATACTGAAGCGTAAGAGACAGACCGGATTCGTCAAATGCTTCGCCGAGCACATACTCGGTTTTTGCACCGTTGCTTTCGAACACCGAGGAAACAAGCGTGTCCTCATCGCTCTGCGTCTCAGACACAGCGGCGTCGTTCGCTTTGGTGTGCGCGGGCCGTTCGGGATCTGCGGCGACGATCTCGGGAGCACCGTTTTCAGACGATTCGTCCGACGCGGGAGCGCTGCATGCTGTGCTGAAAGCCAGAAGACACAGCAGCACCATGAGAAGAATGGCATTTTTGATGATATGCGTAGGGTTTGACGACATAGGTATCTCTCCTGTCTTATAAATATGCCTGTCAGCAGAGGCTGTTCACTGCTGCATATAATGATACAAGACTTTTGCGATATTTTGTTTTTTGATGCAGAAAAAAGAAAACAAAAGAAATCTTTCCTGTGATATAATAATGCTACAGTAAGTTTACAACGACTATACAAGAAAGGAAAGGAAAAATGATGAAAAAACACAAATTTTTGATGTGCGCATTGCTGCTGGTGCTGGCAGCAGTGCTTTTGTCCGCGTGTGCGGGAGGCGTAGAGCAGACAGCCGAACCGCCGGAGCAGGTGCTCGCAGGCGGGAAAAGTCAGGAGGAAGCGGTCACAGAGACGGAGACTGAGCCTCCAGAGCAGCCGGAGCAGAATGCAGCAGAGCCGGTCGAAGAAACCGTGGAACCGGCCGAAGAAGAGACGCCGGAAGAAACACCGGCTGATGAAAAGCAGCCGGAGCCTGTTCCGGCGAAGCAGGATGACAAACCGGAGACGCCGGTCATAACGAACGAAGCAGACCCGGACGCAGAGTGGCAGATCACGCTGGACAATACGAGCTTTTTGCAGGCCGGAGAGACGCTTGTGAAGGCGTATGGGATCGATGATACCTATGCGGTGGCGTATACAAATACCGGTGATATCGGCTGGGGACTCAATGGCCGCGCACTGTTGATCGACCGCCAAAGCGGAAGCGTGAAGCAGGAACTGTATAACGTGGCCGCGGATGAAAGCAAGATTCCACTTGGGACACTCACGCCGATCCGGATCGGAGAACGCATCCTGTTCGGATGGCAAGGTGTATATACAACGGGAGTCAAGGATCATTATTACACGATGGTCAACGGCACAGCTAAGAAGTGCGTAAGTATAGTAGACGATACATATCTGGGTGATGGCGTGTTTCAGACATATGTAAGAGTCAATGCCAACGATATTGATCTTGATACGAACCCAGACCTGTTTTTCCAGCACTTTGCATGGGCGTATCACACCTACTGGTACTTCTGGTCAGAGGATGTGCTTGATCTGCGGGAGTACAAGGGCATTGAGATCACGCGTGAAGAGCTTGCAGAGCTGGAAAAGGAAACGCCGGCGGTGCAGTCGTATATTCAGAAAATGGAACAGGACGGCTACGTGTTCGACAATATGTATCTGCGCGGAAACGGCATTCTGAATGTGAATTTCTATAAGGAGCAGGAGGGCTACCGGGATCTTGCCTGCGGTACGTATTTGTACAGCGGCAGTGCGTTTGTGCCGTACCCCGATGCGGAATACTCGTCGACCGGAGGCCGCTATGAAGCGTCGTGCTGGAAGGATGAATATTGCGAGGCCGTCGTGTTCCCGCCGCTGGCCGCGCTGAGAGGTTAAGAAAGAGAAGGTCGTGCGATGATGAGAAAAAATAAGGGAAGGCTTTGCGCACTGATGCTTCTGGGGATGCTGCTGTTTTCGGCGTGCGCGGCGAAGGTGACAGAAGCGCCTGTGATGCAGGAGAAGCCGCCGCAGGCAGCGGAAGCTGCGGCGGCAGAAACGGGGACGGAAACCGAAGCAGCACAGAGCGGCGGCACAGCCGCCGCAGAACCCGATGAGGAACCGGAAGACACGGATCCGAAAGTGCCAGCTTCAGAGGAAACAGAAGCCCCGGCGGAACAAGCGGAAGAGGCGGAGAAAACGACAGCCTCAGAACCGGAGCCACAAAAAGAAAACACGGAGGAAAGAACGGCCTATAACTCGGAGGACGATTCCGAGTGGCTCATTACGCTGACTGACACCAGCTTTTTGGAACCGGGAGAGACGGTCAGAAAGGCTTACGGGCTTGACGATATGCATGCAATCGTTTATACTGAAAATGGAGAAAAAAGGGACTACGGATTTTATGGACGCGTCCTGTTCCTGAACCGCCAGACCGGAGCAGTGGAGGATATTCAGGATGAAGGTACGGTTGTCATTGACTCGATAACGCCGATTAAAATCGGAGACCGTGTTATCTTCGGCTGGGGCTATTATTTCTCATGGATACTTGGTGTAAAATATTATACTATTGTAGACGGAATGCCGAAGAAAAGCACGTTCCCGCTCAGCAACGGAGAGTATCTTGGCAACGGAGTGTTTGCCTCCTTCCAGCGCGGCCTTGATGTATCAGAGCTTCCGCCAGATCAGATCCCGCCAGATCGGTCTCCCTTCAGCGTGAAAAGCTATTACTTCTTCTGGTCTGAAGAAGCGCTTGATCTGCGCGCGTATGCAGGCGTTGAAATCACAAGCGAGGAATTGGCGCAGCTGGAAACCGACGCGCCCACCGCACAGCGCTTCATTCAGGAACAGGAGCAGGAAGGATACGTGCTGGATATCATGTATCTGCGCGGGAACGGCAGGCTGGACGTGAATTTCCACAGGGACGAGGACGGCGCCAGATACTACTATTGGTCGGAGTTCAAATACACCGGCAGCGGCTTTGAGCGGCTCAAGGACGGATGGGTCGAATACTACGAGGGCGCACCGGTCCTGTCTCCTGGAAAGTATCAGGAATCCCCATGGGATGCCGAATTCAGCGAGGCTGTTGTGTTCCCGCCGCTGGCCGCGATCCGCGGTGCACAATAAAAACAAAGAAGCCTCTTGCCTGTAATAGAATGGACAGAAAAGGGGGAGTATGCATGCATGTAAGCTGGCAGGGAAGCACCTGCCTGATATCCGACAAAAACGGTGAGATCCGCCTGACCATCGAAGAGCGGCTGTTTCCCGATCTGCTTCTTCTGCGCCTGAGGGGCGTTGTCTGTCTGCAAACGGAGGCTTTTTTCATCGAGGAGCTGCGGGCGGGCGCGTCGATCCACAGAAAGGTCGTTCTGGATCTGTTCGGCCTGCAGGGGTTGTCAGAAAACGCATGCGCTGCGATCTGCTCCGCATGGAGACGACTGCTGACAGACCGCACAGATGGTCTGCGGATCATCGGCCTGCAGGTGCAGCTGCCCGGATACAGTACGGCAGCCGCCTTTGTGCGCATGAGAGCGGAGCATAAAAGAAAGGAGCGAGAATATGTGTGAAATACCGGCATATCTTCCGGAAGAACCGTTTCTTTCCGCATGCATCGCAGAAGCAGACGAGGCGATGATCCTGCCTGCTCTGGACGCGCTTCGGGCTTTGGGCGTCAGGATCTGCTATGAAAAAACGGCAATGGAGCTCCTGATAAAAAGCAGCAAAGCCTGCCTGTTTTTCCTGACGGCGGAAGCGGTCAAGGACTCTGAGTTCAGGCGGCGGTTTACACAGAATCTTGAGATGCAGATGATGGCCGCCGTGATCCGTCAGCCGGTTCTGCCCCCGGTCGTTGAGGCGCAGCTGTTTCAGTGTACGCATAAGTTTTTTCCCCGGCTGTCGCCGGAGCAGCTCTGCAGATGGCTGAAAAAAATTCCGGAAGCGGCAGCGTGCATTCAGACGCCGGTCGCAGCGTGTGACGCGGACAAGGCACCGGCCAAGCCGGAATGGGAGCTTTGCTGTCTTCGGACGGGCCAGCGGATGCGGATGCAGTGGGACCACACGATCCTGATCGGACGGAAAATAGATGAATGTCAATTCGCTGTGCCTGACAGTGCCGGTACTTCAAGAAGGCACGCGGAGCTGCAGCCGACGGAGACAGGCTGGATGCTGAAGGATCTGTGCGCTACGAACGGAACGCGCGTAAACGGTGTCCATTTGGAGCCGGGAATAGCAGCGGAACTCAGGGCGGGCGATCGATTTTCCTTGGGAAAAGAACTGTTTGAGGTGCAAATCGCTGAGAGGAAATAAAAAGAAGACAAAGGAGAGAATGGTATGGAGCAGCAGTATTATCTGCCCAGGGGAACGCTCTTGCAGAATGGAAGATATGCCGTAGAGGCGGCAATCGGAGAAGGCGGGTTCGGCATTACATATCTTGCGATGGATCAGAACCTGCAGAACCATGTGGCAATCAAGGAGCTTTTTCCGGGCGGGCTTGTCTGCAGAGGCGGGAATCATCTGGACGTGTGCCCGCTGGGCGATGAGCAGCAACAGGAATTCGAGCGCGGAAGACGCTTTCTGAAGCAGGAGGCTGCCATTTTGGCCAGGTACCAGCAGCTTCCCTGCATCGTAGATGTTCTCGCGTTTTTCACAGAGAACCAGACAGCGTATCTTGTCATGGAGTATCTGGAGGGTGAAACATTACAGGAGCATTTGCAGACCGTAGGCCGGATATCGGTAAGCTGGCTCGCGGAAAAGCTTGAGCCCCTGATGGACGACCTTGAAAAGCTCCACGCCGCAGGACTTGTGCACGGAGATATCAGCCCGGACAATATCATCCTGACAAAGGACGGGCGGCTCGTGCTGATCGACTTCGGAAGCACTGCACGTGTCTCGCCCGACCATGCGGCGGTAGCCATGAAGCTGCCGTACACGGCACCGGAGGCCTATACGCCCGGCGGACAACGGCCGGAGTCGGATATATATGCACTCTGTGCAGTATTCTATCATTGCGCCACGGGACGAAAGCCTTTATCTGCGGCCGAGCGTGCGCACACAGGCATGAAGTGGCCGTCTCAGCTGGACGCATCGATTCCCGGAGGCGTCGATCATTTTCTGAAACGGGGCATGGCGCTGCGCGCATCGCAGCGATATCACTCCATGGGCGCGCTGAAGCGCGCCATGTGCCGGGACGTATACAGACGGACACGATGGTATTTCTACGCGGCACCTGCGGCGGCGCTGCTTCTGGCTGCGGCTGTTTTCATTCTGCCGAAGATCAATTGGCATTCGAATGTGTCAGAAGAGCCTTCTCCGGAACCCAGCGTCGTGACGGGGGACACAGATCCAACGCCGTCCGAAGAGCCTTCCCCGGAACCCGACGTCGAGACGGAGGACACAGATCCAACGCCGCCCGAAGAGCCGGTAAAGGAACAGAAGCCTGAACTGTACGATCTGGAGCTTGTGCAGACCGGGGAACCGCGCGACTATTTCGTTAACGACACGCTGGATACAGATGGGATCAAGCTGCTTGCGACCTATACGGACAACTCAAAGAAGGAGCTTACGGCGAAGGATGTTTCTATCCAATATGATTTCTCCGAGCCCGGCGAACGTGAGGTCAAGCTGGAATACGAGGGAGAGACCGTGAGCTTTCAGGTAGAGGTGCTTTCCGATCTGGACAAGGACTATATGCAGGCGCAGGCGCTTCTGGAGAACGGCGACCGTCTCGGCGCAGCACGCGCATTTATCGCGATTGGGGACTATAAGGATGCGCTGGATCGCGCGTCGGATCTATGGGATGTGATCTGCCGCAGGAAAACGATTGCGGTAGACCGGAGCGGTTCCGGCTATGCGTGCATTACGGCAAATCAAACGTGTGAAAAGCTGAAAGGAGCAGAAGGTCTGGTCGAAATCGCCTGTGGAAGGCTTGGGAGCTATGTTGGGCTGAAAAAAGATGGGACAGTCGCGGCTAACGAAGATGCGTTGGAGGATTTTCCACAGATCAGTACATGGACAAATATTGTTGCGCTCGGAACGGGTGGGAATTATCTGCTCGGTGTAAAAGCTGATGGGAGCGTTGTAGCAGCAGGAACTGATAATTTTGGTACATGTGACGTTGACAGTTGGGGCGACATTGTTGTGGCGGATGGTTCCTATGCATATTCGTTTGGCGTGCGGTCAGATGGAACCGTTGTTGCAAATGTGGAGGGCTCTGCGTCAAACATTCTGGACGTTGCTAGCGGAAATTATTTTGCAGTTTTTCTGTTCAGTGACGGAACGGTCGGCGCGTTCGGCACCGAAATGACCACGAAAGAAGACGTTGCAAAATGGGTTGCGGACTGGACGGATATTATAGCAATCGACGCCAGCGATTCGCATGTTGTGGGCTTAAAGGCTGATGGAACGGTCGTCACTGCCGGGCCAAACTACAGCGGCCGCTGCGACGTTTCCGATTGGAAGGATATTGTACAGATCGCAGCCGGAGGATGCTGCACACTTGGCCTGCGAGCGGATGGAACTGTCGTATATGCTGGCGTGGACGCGGATCAGATGCAGCAGCCCATCCTTACAAATGTCAGGATCCCGGTCTTGAACTGAAAATCATGGAGCAGCAGAGGACAGACTTCCTGAAGAAGGGAGATACCCTGAAAAATGGGAAATATCAGATTTTGAGCGTTCTTGGCGCAGGCGGATTTGGAATCACCTATAAGGCGTATGACAACGTACTGTGCACAGAGGTCGCGGTTAAGGAGTATTTTCCGAGAAATCTGATATCCAGAAACCGGGACGAGGGCTGCGAGATCGCCACAGTGGCATACGGCCGTCTCGAATCCTTTGAAGAAGGGAAGAAGCGCTTTAAAAAAGAGGCCAAGAATCTTGCCGAGCAGCATGGGCTGCGCTCTATCGTGCTTGTCCGGGAGTATTTTGAGGAAAACGGAACTGCCTATATTGCCATGGAATATCTGCGTGGCATTTCACTCATGGAAAAGCTGCGGCAAAACGGCCGTCTGGATTACAAATGGCTGCTGAGCAGGTTCCTTCCTCTGATACAGGATCTTGAAAAGGTTCACCAGAGGAATGTAATTCATCGGGACATCAGTCCCGACAATCTGATTCTGGTCGGCGAAGAAGAACGGCTTGTCCTAATCGATTTCGGCGCGGCGCGGGATTATCTTTCGGATAAAACTGTGGTCATTTTTATGAAGAAGGGCTATGCGCCCATGGAACAGATCGGTGTTGGAGGTGAGGGGCCGTACACGGATGTATATGCGCTCTGCGCGACCTTCTATCACTGCCTGACCGGAATCTTACCGCAGGCGTCGATTGCGCGGCAGAAGGAGGATACGGTACAATGGCCGTCTGCGCTGGGGCTCCGCGTGCCCGCTTATCTGGAAGCTGCCCTACAGAAGGGGATGGCCCTATGGAGCGCGGATCGCTTTCAGGACATGGGCGCACTGTTCCGGGCATTGGAAGCGCCTCCTACCTGGTGGCAGAGAAACCGGGCGCGCGTCCTGCTTGCTCTGGGGGTAGTGGGGTTCCTGTCTGCCGCACTCCTTTTTGTGAACTACCTGAAAAGCCAGAAAAGGATCATTGCGCTTGAGATCACGTCCCCGGCAGTGCAGACAGTGTATGCAGTCGGACAGTCGCTCAATGAGGACGGTCTGGCCCTGCGGGCTGTGCAGGCTGACGGCGCCTACTATCAGGTGACGGACGACTGCCGGAGCGTATATGATTTTTCCAAGGCTGGTTTGCAGCCGGTGGAGCTTTTATACGAAGGCTGCAGCGCAACGTATTACGTGGAGGTTCTTGAAGCAGAAGCGTATCAGAGCCGCATCGCTTATGATCAGGCGCAGGCGCTTCTGGATGCAGGGGAGCTGTGGGAGGCTGCCTGTCAATTCGACGCGCTTGGCGATTATGAAGACGCCAGACAACGGGCCTGCGACCTCTGGGACGTGCTGACAAACCGCCGCACCATCGCCGCCGCAGGAGCGGTGAATAATTCGGATATTCACAATGTTTTATATGCCGCTGTCAGAAATGACGGAAGTGTACTGACCTCACGTTTGTCACAGGCGACACGGGAATGGAGGGATATTGTTGCGGTGGCTGCCGGAGAAAGTCATGTGGTCGGCTTGCGGCGTGATGGGACGATAATGGCCACGGCTGCGGGCGGACTCGAGATCGGCGATGAATCGTTCGACTATTCCGGCTGGACGGATATCGTATCCATTGCAGCCGGAATAGGGCATTCAGTGGGACTGAAAAAAGACGGAACAGTTGTGGCGACAGGGAACAATGACGCCGGTCAATGCGAGGTGCAGGAGTGGGAAAATGTTGTCGCGATTTCCGCCGGATATGTCCATACATTTGGCCTCTGCAAGGACGGAACAGTGCTGATTGCGGGAAACCATACGGACGGGCTATTTGATTTTGCGGCCAGAGCAAGCATCCGCGCCCTGTGCGGTGGCAGTCTGCTTGCGGCAGGCGTTACGGCGGACGGGCGAATCTTTGTGACGGGAACCTCACTGGATGCAGATCAAACCGCAGCAAGCTGGATCAGCCATGACTGGGGACGTGACTGGACAGATATTGTCACAGCAGCCTGCGGACCGGCATGTGTGCTCGGCGTCCGGCAGGACGGGTCGGTCGTTGTTGCCGGAGCGTGTGAGGCGCAGGTCTCAGAGTGGACGGATATCGTCGATGTCTCAGCCGGGTCGGATTACGTTATCGGCCTGAACAGAGACGGGAACTTGCGATACGCAGGAGTCGTGCACTCTGTTTTCTCTGAGGAGCTGTGGACGAACATCCGTGTTCCGTGCAGAGAACTGCAGTAGCACGTTTCCGACAGACAGAGGACTTCGATTTGCGCGCGGAAGGGGAACCTTTCCGCGCGCAAGTTGCATAAAAACAGAAAAACAAGAAGATGAAAGGGCGGTGCTATACTGGGTTTATCAAAAAGAAAGCGGGAGGAAACAATCATGAACGTAAGTATTACGAAATGTTGTACAAACTGCGGCGCGGGACTGGATGAGGATGCATTGTTCTGCTCGGCCTGCGGGTATCCGGTCGACCTGTGGAATGAATCGGCTTCGAAAGGAAAGTCGGCACCGGCCCACAAGAAGCACTGGGCGAAAAAGGTGTCTGTCACCGGCTGGAAGAGAACCGTAATCACCATTACGGCAATCGTCCTGCTCCTTGCAATGGCGACGACGCTGGTAAGCAATTACTTTGCGGTGCTCGGCGGGCCGTTCCAGCAGATGACGGCGGCAATCAACCATACGATCCGCGCAGAGAGCTTCACCTTAGATACGGCGAGCGAATATGGTGTTTTCGATCGAGCGTCATATAGCTCCATCTATGCATGCTACAATCTGAAGGAGGAAAACCTGCTGCTTTGGATGACAGAGGCGGCCGACAGCGACGATAACGACACGATAGCAATATGCGACGGATATGGAGCGCGAAAATGGAGCGACGGAACATATTCTTCTGAAAACATGCAGAAATCGATCAATAACCTTTTTGAGGCTTATCGTCAAACCTCAAATCTGCATTTCAAAAGGACGGATTGGCAGAGTCTGCTTGACAGTATGGAACGTGGCCTGTACCGTACGATCGCGCGGAAAATCGACATGGAGCAGGCCGAAAAGGATCTGCAAAAGCTCATTAAGCACATGAACGGCAAAAAGTGGATGAAGGAAAATGCCGGTTATTCGTGTAAATGGAAAAACGGCGTAATGACACATACGCTGCGAATCGATCTGTATACTTTCCTGATGGCGTGCTTGGAATGCTTTGAGGATTCATTCTACAGTAAGAGCGACTATTATGCACTGCAGGATGAGATCGAGGAAACATTCTGGAACGAAGACAGGCTCGACATTTCTCTCTCAGTCAAAAAAGGAAAGATCAGCGCATTTACGTGTACGGACGGTTATACAAACATCACTGGCACGTTCCGCGGCGTTGGCAGCACCGTGATCGATGAGCAGGATGTCCGCGCGTTTGTCGACAAGGCAAGAAGATCCTGAATCAGGAGGAGAGCAGCTATGTACTGTAAGAGATGCGGCGCGCCGCTCCCGGAAAGCGGAGTATGCCAGATTTGCCATACAGATCACGCAAAGCAGCGCGCGGCAAACGCGCAGGGAAAGGATCCCGGCGGCCCGGCAGCATTCTGCAAATACTGCGGAAAGAAGCTGGCATTCGGCGAGATCTGCGGATGCCGGGCAGCATCGCCGAAGGGCAGGAGCCGACAGAGCGGAAGCATGCACGTACCCTCCCAAAAGCTGTCACGCGGAGGCAAAATTGCCGTTGCTGCTGTCCTTGCGCTGCTGGTGCTGGCAGCGGCAGTCATGGTCGGCATGGATGTTGTATCCGCACTCAGCACGCCTGTAGCGTCGAAGGAACATACGGCACCGGATGTGAAAACGATAGCAGCAGAGACCGAAAAGACACCGACGACCGAATTGCAGCCGACAGAGCCGGAGCAACCGCAGGACAGTGCTGCCACCGATACAGAAGCAGCTGAAAATACGAAAGAAAACAGCGAAACAGACACAGAGGAAGCAGAGATTCCGGCGCAGCCGCAGACCAGAACCCTGAGCAGAATCAGCGTCGAGCATAAGCCGGATAAGCTGACGTATTTTGTAGGTCAGGAGCCGGATCTGCGGGGCTTGACGCTTACGGCGACCTATGATTCCGGAGAGCATGAAACGATTGAAACAGGCTTCAGTGCGGCACTGGATTCGTCAAACGCAGGAACACAGGCGGTGACAGTTCAGTATCTGGGAGAAACGACGACCTACACTGTCACAGTGGTGGAGCCCGAGCTGTCTTCTATTGAGCTTGCGCAGTATCCGACGGCAGAGCTGCGGGTGGGCGATCAGCTGAATACAAGTGCGATTGTGCTCCGGGCAAAGTATAGCGACGGCAGTACCGTAGATGGAATCCGAAGCGGATTTTCCTGTGAACCGACTGTGTTCCAAAGTGCCGGAACGAAGACTGTAACAGTGCGGTATCAGGGAAAAAGCGCGAACTTCTCTGTGCTGGTTACAGCGATTCCTACATATACGATCCGGCTCAGCACCTCCAATTCCGGCTACGGCTCCGTGTCGGGCGGTGGAATTTACGAGCAGGGCCAAAGCGTAACGATCCGCGCAAACGCAAATAGCGGCTGCCGGTTCGCGATGTGGAACGACGGAGAAACGTCATCCAGCCGAACTATCCGCATGGAGCAGAACATAGAGCTGACAGCTGTTTTCTATGGGCCGGTGTCAGAAAAATGGGTCGAGGCGGCGAGAATTCCGGACGGTGCTATGGTCGTAGATGAGCAGACGCAGTACCGGTATCGGGAGTTACAGATGACGACAGCTGATACGCCGACCTTGAGCGGCTGGACGTGCACCGGAAGCACACGCAGCTGGAGCAATTGGGACAGCACACAGCAGACGACGGTAAAGCCCAATGAGAGCGAAACGCTTCAGATCGTGGGGACGTCCGTCCGGAAATACGCGTATTATCATTACTGCAACCGCTATTCAGACGGCTCGACCGGCGTTGATTCCTGCGATGTGGACGGCTCTGGCCGCAGACATACGATCTATACGGATTCGGAGCTGCCGTCCATGTATATCAATGCCGACCACGGCAGAAGAGAATCGGAGGTCAAAGGCGGATGTGGAAACGCGGGTGGATGCAGCTGGAACTATTACGCATGGTGGAGAGATCCGGCAAACGATGAATATACATACGCCTACCAGACGCGCTCCGAGATCACGACATATACATTCAGCCGGTATACGGACTGGTCGACATGGAGCATCTGTGATCCGGGATGGGACAGCACACGCGAAGTCGAGACACGAACGGTATACCGTTACCGCCCACAATAAATACAGGCTGCCGTCAATCAGCTACGCGGAAGCGGGATAATCTGTGGCAACGAAGGAGCACAAAGAAATGTTGTTTTTTACAAGCGATCTTCATCTGGGGCATGAAAAAGCAATCACGATGGAGCACGGCCAGAGAACCTGAAATAAATCATCAAGATAAAGAAAGGAAAAATGAAAATGAACGAACATGAATTTAAAGCAATCGACCTTGTCGCAGAAGCCTTTGAGAAGCACGGCGCCAAATTCCGCGTATTCAAAATGCAGGAGCAGGGTGAACTGTTAGCGGGTTTCCCCGTAAACGGTGGCCCCACCGTCCTGATGAAATTCATCGTTCGCGATGATGACAATGATGCTGCAGCACGTATCTTTGGACTGATTACAAAGGTACCGGAAGAAAAACGGTTCCGGGTATTGGAGGCCTGCAATGCGTTGAATCTCAAAGTCCGCTTTTTGAAATTCGTGATGGATGCAGACGGCGACATCAATGTGGAGTACGACTTCCCCGTGCACAGCGGAGACGAGAGCATCGGCGAAATGGCGTTTGAGATTTTCGTTCGCGCAATGAGCATTCTCGACAATGAGTATGGAATCTTTATGAAGGCGCTTTATACGGACGAACCGCTCAATATATAAGAAGGACTCTGAAGTAGAGAAATAGCGGGGACATAAGTAAAACAGCCGCTCCGGCCAGAAAACCGGAGCGGCTGTTTTTTACGGATTAGATGTACTGCGGTGTTCATCTTTTTCAGGGTAATAGATTTTGTTCTGCATGTAGTCCTCATACCAGATATCACGATCGACATGCAGCGTTTCTACAGTCGGGGCTTCCAGATAGTGCGGAACATATACCGTCGTCTGGATGTATGGATATTCCCAGTAGGTATAGGTGAAGCGGTCGGTGTCCTCCTGATAGGTCCAGAGCATCATGCCATAGGTTTCATCAAAGCTTCGGAACATGGTGACTGTCTTCTTCTCCGCGTCCACCTGATACGGCAGAACATAGACGCTGCTTTCATTCTCGCCTGCATCCTGACCGGGGTATGTCCAACGCCAACCGACCCGAACGGTATTGTCCGGAAGGAAGGTAAACACCTCGGCGGAGAGATCCTGCGGGCCGAACAGATACCATGCGCCGCTTTGCAGCATGGTCAGAAAGTCGGACGGCGCATTTTCAAGGTCGCATGTGTGATGTGCCAGATAATAGGCCCGGAAGCTGCTGCGCTGTGAGACCGCTTGTGCAGAGGATGGAACATAGTTATGAACCAGATACGTTTCATAGTTGAGGTGCGGACGCTCCTCAGCCGCGCCATACAGATATCCGTCTTCGGCATTATAGCGCCAAACGATTGTCTGCTCCGGTTCTTCCACCGTGACAGACATTGTATCTGTGTCCAGAAAGTAGGAGAGGACCTGCGTTCCGGGGCCAGAATGTGTCGCAAGCAGTACTGTGTGGTCTGCCTGGAACGTGTATTCACGGGTGGTGCCCAGTCTTGGGTTGATCTCTGCCCACGTCCCATCCAGCAGGAGCGCTTCAAACGAAGGCTCGGCAGTGGGTTCCTCGGATGAGGCAGAGCTGCCGGAAGCGGGAACATCCGAATCGGCAGGCACTTCGTCAGATTGATCTGTGTCGGGAATCGGCTCGTCCGAAACGACCGGCTCCTCTGCGGCAGGCTCCGGATCGGAAACGGAACCGGGCTCTGCGGCAGACGGTTCATTTTCTGCCTGAGTTGGAGCAACGATTTGCTGCGCGTTGCATGCGCACAGCGAGAGCAGCATACAGAACATCAAAGAAAGAGACAGCAGTTTTTTCATTTGTGATCCTCCTGTAAAAAGAGTTTGGAGCCAGCGTAATTCAAAAAACAAAGCGTGCTGAGAATGCTGGTATACTGTGCCCAGAACAAAGCAAGGGGGAATTCAAATGAAACGGATGGCATGCGAACGGAGTTCTGGGACGGTACAAAATGGGAATGCGGTGCGGCCGACGCTTTGGCATCTGGCGGCAATACTTGCGGCAGTTCTTGCGATGACATGCGGCGCGTATCTGTTCAATCTGACGCCGGAGAAACTGTGTACGATCGGTGCGGCAAACGAAAATCTGACGCATATCAAAATCTTTGCAATCTGTGTGATTTTTCTGGGGATGTCGATGTTCCTGTGTGATCTCCTGGATTGGTACGAGAAGCAGGTGTCCCGGAATAGAGAACAGCGTGAGGAGCGTAAAGGCGTATGACAGCAAGGTTGCTGTGGATTGTATTCCTGCTGGGCATCTATGTATGGATGGCAAGACGCGGCTGAACCCGTCGTCAGGAGACGGTCAGTCCGTTCCGTCCACGGCCGCATCCTCCGGCGCTTCTGCGGCAGAACCGGCTTCAAAGATGTTGGACAGAACGTCAAGCGGCTCCTCGCTGGATACCGCCAGAAGAATCATCCGGTCATACTGGTTCGGCGGATAGATCAGAGACAGGCTTGTTTTCGCAAGTTCTGCGTTGGTCTCGTGCATGAATTGCAGCATATTGTCAGGGCCGCCGCATTCATGTTCCTTATCCCAGTACCATTCCATCAGCGACAGGAACAGAATATCGCGTTTCTCCGGCGCCAGCTTTTTCTCCCGGAGACCGCGTATCCGCGCACGCCAGAGCGGCTTTTCGTAAAGCGTTTTCGGTATGTGCATCAGATTTCGGAAGGGGACGAAATCATAATGGGCCTGCGCGCCCACCTTGGAGGTATTGCGGCAAAACTGGATCCAGATGGAGCTCCACATGGCAATGGCCAGTGCATCGTCGGTCTTAACATCCAGCAGCTCACTGACATGATCGAGCTTTTTCATGCACAGCCTGTAGGTGCTTAAAGAAGTGCCCTCCATCAGCGGAGAATACTCCTGAAGGAAGCTGAGAATGCGGCTGATCTGCGATTCCGTGTCTGAAATCTGCTGCAGTTCATCCGAGAGAATGGTCAGCTTTCCATCCAGAAGTTCTGTCTGCCCGGGGACGAGATCAGCCTTATCCGTCTGTGCCGCCTGCGCATGGAAGCGGTCGAGAATTTCCTGCGCGGTGCTCCAGCTGTTCAGCGGCGGCGTGCTCTGGCAGCAGTAATACACGCATTCCTCCAGTACGCGGAATTGATAGGGAGCCTCGCCCATGACGCTTAAAAACTGACACGTCTCATCCCAGTCCATGCCCATGGCAAAGCTGAGCATAAAGCAGGTCTTGCGGGAAAGCCCACTGGCAGTGCTTTGCAGATATTTTTGGAACGTGCGCAGCGGGAACTTCTGCTTCATTCCGTTTCGTTCGGCAAGCGCTGCCAGACAGACCGCGTAGCCGTCCAGCTCCTGCGGCGGAAGCACAGCCCCCGCCTCCGGGTCAAAATCGCACGGCTTAAATGAATACTCAGCGCCTCCAAGTGAAACGAAGCAGCGGCCCTGCCGGATATCGCCGAAATGCGATTGCAGGTGACGGGCAAGGAAGTAGGGAAGCGAATTACAGTACCGCGAATCCTCAAGAAACGCAAGCATATTGCTTCCGGACTCGATCTCGCTGTATGCATTCTTGACAAGCCTTGCCCAGTTCCGCTGAAGGTAATCCAAAGCCAGCTTTGTTACATTTGCACCATTCATTCGAAGCGTCCTCCCGGCCAATTGACCAAAAACTATTTATAGTATATAATTTATGGCATAAAAATGCAAGAAGATTGTCCCATACAATAAAATTGCCTGAGGTAAAAAAGATGAAGAACATGAAAAAACTATGGATCGTGCTCGCTTTCCTTCTGCTGCTGTGCGGATGCAGTGCGAAGAGCCAGAATGCGGCCCCGGTGAGCGCACCGGTGGAGACCGAACAGAAACAAACGGAATCTGCCGACGTGCACGAGGCGCAGGAAAACAGCGAAAAAGAAGAACAGGATGAGTTTCCGGCGGAAACGGATATGCAGGACGATGCGCACATCGAAGAGCCGCAAACAACAGAGGAACCGAAGAATCAGGAGGAACCAGTCGGCAGCCCTGAGCAGGAACCGGATACAGAACCCCAGGAAGAAGAAACGAAGCCGCTGTCAGAAAAGCCGAAGCTTGCCGATTTCCCGTATGCGACCGTGCCAGACGACGTGTTTCTCGACGAACTGGCCGAGACCGAAGTTTACAGCGACGATACGCCCGTCCAGTGGCACATATACACGCAGATGGAGGCAATAGAACACGGCGCGGCGGGCAATTCGGAGAATGCATTTGCACCTGTTAAACTGACAGAGGGAATCAGTATCTACGACCTTCCGGATACACTGAAGGAAAGCAGTGTCCCATATCGAAATGATACAGTGGAAGAACGCATCGGCGCGTATCAGACGCAGATCGTTGTAAGCGGCGAGTTTGATCTGGATGGCTGCGGCGAGTACGAAACAATACAGCTTCTGTATCTTCGGGGCAGCAGCGGCAGTGCAACCGGTGCTCGTATTATAAAGAACGATACGATCTTCAACCTGGAAGTAGACCCCGAGCCTTATGGATTCATTGAAGACTTGTGGCTCGCAGATCTGGACGCAGACGGTAGTGTGGAGCTCTATTTACATATGAGAAATGGGAGTGTGTGGAAAGAATTGTTCGCATGGGAGTTTTCTGCATCGGGCTTGCAGCGGCTGCAATTTGATGGGGAAGAATCTCTTTCGTCTGCTGTAATCAACATGAAAGACGATATAATGTTTGCAGTTGCATACACGCGGCTTTCCGGTGCGCACGTCGGACTTCGCAGATACAGCAAAAGCGGACAGCAGATCGTTCCAATCGATACAGAGTGGACATATGCGTTCCTGGACGACGATTCAATTTTTGGTGAATTCGCGGTGTTAATGGTAAAGGAATCCATTCCAGCTGTGCTGGCAGACGGAACGCAGACACTGCTTCTGCCGGACACATATCTGATTATTACATCGGGCGATGAAAAGAGCTATATGCGCTTTTTGACGGAGGACGGCCTGCGGGGCATGATTCCGTTTACTGAGGTGAGCGAGTATCAAATGGCGTATATCAACGGAAAGTGGATCGACGCATATTTTGATTTTTACCCGCGTGCAAGCTGAATCAAAAAACAAAACATCCGGCAGCGCCTGTTATATTGGAACCAGAAGAACAGAATAACAGGAGGAACCGTGATGCAGCAATTTGGGATCTGGCTCGCAGGGAGCATTTGGAGAAGAATTTTGATCGTTCTGCTCGTGACGCTGCTCGGAGTTACGGTGGTGGTAAAGATCGTTTTCGAGCTGGAACTGGTAGGCCATGAGGAGACGGTCATATGCAGGCCGGAAATTCCCGACTTTCCGGATGAACAGCCAGAGCAGCCGGACGACACGCCTGCGGAACAGCACGCGGACGAGCCGGAAGCGGATAAGGCGGACGGCGTCACGCTGTTTGTAGGACATCCGGTGCAGGTTGTATTTGACGCATGGGGCGAGACATACGATACCGGCGGGTATATGGGCGGCTTTATGGTCAGCTTCCCGCAGAGGAAGGCAGCGGTCATTCTGGACAAGAGCGGAAGCGCGTGGGACGCGCCGCTCACCGGCGAGGAACCCGTGCTCTATGAACTGCATTGGGGCAAGTATCAGCTGGAAGAAAATTATAGTTCCTTAATGACCTATGCAGAGCTTACGGATGCGGCGGAAGCGTCCGGGGGCACGATCGAACTGTCCGGCCGAATGGAAGGATACGAAAGCGAGGGAATCGCGCAGATCGCAAGCGTGGAATGCGGCGGGCTGGAATACAGCTATACATGGGAAACGGGAAAAAAGCTGTCAGACCCCTGCGGCAAGGTCGTCATTGGATATTCGCACCCCACAATCTACCCCGGAAACAGCTATCAGGAGGCATATCAGACGGCCCTGTATGCGCTGCAGGCGGAATACGGTGTAGGGGAACGCGATGAGAACGGGTTCTTGCGCGGCGTCGTCTATGCGGAGCTGCTCGATTTTGAAGGGGGCAGGGCGCCTGCGCTGCTGTGTGCTGCGGTCCCGGACGGGTCGACAGGCATGAGAAATCGCCTTCTTCTGTATGTATGGGATGGCGAAGCAGCGCGGTGTGTCCTGAATACGACTGTTGGCGTCCACTATGGAACGACGGATGCATATGAACCGATCATCGTTTCCGATGTAGGCGGAACCCTGTGGATTATGCTTGGCAATTCGGAAGAAAGTAGCCTGAAGGACGAATGCACAGCGTACACGGTGAAGGACGGCGTATTGAATCTGCGCGTTTTTTATGCGGAGAATACCGAAGGTGAAACGTGGCCGCCGGTTGAGGAAAATCTTGATGTGTTCTATATCGACGGTTGCAGTGTCTCGCGTGAAGCGTATTTTTCACAACGCAACAGCTTAAAAGACGCGGACAATGCAAAAGTAACCGATGTACTATGGCAAGCAGACCCGGCAACGGTGGCATATGTTCTGGAACAGCTAAAAGAGTGAGGGAAACAAAGACGATTATCAGAGCCTAAAGGCAACGGTGTGTTAGCTGGAAAACGGTGTTCGTGCGATTGACCAGCTAGAGCTGTGGATCGCGGCAGAAAAGCAGAGGCGCAGAAACTGCACCGCTGTAAACAAAGATTGGGCGTTTTATGAGCAGTCGTTTACTCGACACAGTTTTCGACATCCAAATCAGGTACGCGATCAAACTCGCGGATGTTGTTCGTCACAAGAATCATATCCTCAGATCTGGCGTACGCGGCATCCAGCATATCCAATGGTTCAATCGGTGTTCCACTGCGCTGAAGATAGACACGAAGCTCACCGTACTCGGAAGCTACGGCCGTACCAAAGGGAAGAATGCTCAGCGGAATTAGGAAGTGAAGAAGCGTCTGCTCATTTTTATGGGATTGGAACTGTGCTTCATCTTGTACTCCAGCTCAGCCAATGCGATGGAGGAAATGCAGACACCGCTGTTCAGTTCCTTTTTAGTCGCTGCAATACCCGCTTCGGCTTGTCCTTCATCGCGTAGCAGATATGTGCACACGCATGGCAGATGGCGTGACGGGAGAGTGCATCGCTGCCGGCTCCAGCATGATGCGCAACATCATGGCGTTCCAGCCCGCTATCAACCGGTATCCGTATGTGGAAGGCTGAAAAACATTTCGCAGTGAAAAGGAACAATACAATGGATTAAAAAACTCTTTGGTTACGAAGGAAAAACAGTTGTTGTGTCTGGCACTTACTCGGGTATGGGACTTGCTGCGGCGCGGCTGCTGCATGAGCTGGGGGCAAATGTCTATACCCTCTGTCGCCGGAACGGACGGCGCAGTGGGCTGGACTTTCCTGTTGTGGGTGAACTGTATGCTGATTTTATACTTGCAGGGGAACTTCCAGCGCAGATTGACGCCATATTCCTCTGCCGTGGCATTGATCTGAGGGCGAATGCATCCAACTCGGTGGAGATGCAGAAGGTCAACTTCCTCGGGTACAAATATTTGCTGGAAAAGGTGTTTTCCAAGTAGTGCATGGCGCCTATGTCAAGCTGAAGGTCCATGCACCGGGGTATATCAACTGCAGGATTCGTCTGGACATCATCAATCATGGAAGTACACGTACAGGTCTGACTGACAATTTTAGCCGTAATACCTTGCCGAACGGCGACGCAGCAGAGGGAAAAACTATCATTGAAAAAATCTTTCTGAACAGCTGGAACGGTCGCTGGGCTTCTGCCGAGGAAATAGTAGGCTATCTGCCGGCTGACATTGGAAATCAGATATTCTCTTATATGAACGGTCAGCTCATTTACTTCGACTACGGTTTGAGCAGCGTCCGGGAAATAGGCGTGCTGAGCAAAAACTGAAATAGCATATATGCTTATCGGCTTAATGCAGCTGGGCACAAGATGCAGCGACGGCTCTTGTCAGACGAATAAAGATCTGATCTCCGGTTTTTCGGCGATTGAAGCGGAAGCAAAATTCGTTCAAGTACGCCTGAAGCTGTGTGCAGCGGCCGTGATAAGTGCCGAGCAGGAACGCTTTCAGGTTGCTGATGGCTTTGTGCAGCCAGTGCAGGTCGCCAGGTTCATACTGTTTCGCGTCCAGCTCCACGCCAGACAGGTTCTTATAGCTTCTGTAGCCGTCGCATTCGATTTTTGCACCTGTCGCAACAGTTTTGCCGATGACTTGCTGAAGTGTTTTGCTCGTGACGTCTTCCACGACCTGCATCCGCGTGAACAGCGCAGTCCCGTTTTCCGTTTTTGACAGCGCCACCACGATCTTCGCCTTGTCCGTCCCGCGACCACGCTTGCCGTTGTGCGTTGCTCCGCCCACGTAGCCGTCGTCCATCTCAACAATGCCAGAAAGTGCGTAGTTCTCGTCTCTTTGAGCCATCGCGCGGCGAATTCTGTGCAAAAGATACCACGCCGACTCATAGCAGATGTTCAGCGTACGGCTCAGCTGGACGGCAGAAATGCCGCGTTTGTCCGTGGCACAGAGATAGATCGCCCAGAACCAAGCGGTCAGGGGCAGATGCGTGCGGTGCATAACGGTTTCTGCGGTGACGGAAGTCTGGTGTCGGCAGGCGCGGCACTGGAACGTGTTCCGCCCGCAAACTGGGTAATATTCCGTACAGCCGCATTTCTGGCAGACAAAGCCGTTTGGAAACCGAAGCCGGAATAATTCCGCCCGGCAGCTCTCTTCCGTGCTGAAGCGAGTGCGAAATTCTTCAAACGTGATGCTCTCTGCTCGTGCCATGCCAATGACCTCCTGCGTTTTCTGAGATCATTGTAGCACTTCTGCTGTCCTATATTTCGGACTTTTGTATCTATTTTTCGTTCAACTGCGTAAAGCCGATAAGCACATTTCATATAAGAGAACTGAGAGCATTATAATATCTGCTGGCGTTCTTTGCTTTGATCATGTTTCTGACTTTTCCGGAGCCGCAGACCGCTCCGATTTCCGGAACACAAATTTCGCCTTTTCCGGCGGATACGGCGCATCCTGCGCGCTGCAAACAAAAACGTCCGTCACGCGGCCGGTTTTCTCCGCATTCCGGTTCCCAACCGGAACGGCCACAAAATCACCGACTGCAAGCGGCAGGCCGCCTGTCAGATAGGCGTATGAACTTCCGCCGTCTTTGAACTGCACCTTGCAGAACTGATAATATCCGCCGCCATTACCCGCAGGCACAGTCTTTTCATAATAATCTGTCCAAGGCTCGGATTCTTCCTCCGGTTCTTCGTCCTCGTCGTCTTCCTCTGGTTCTTCCGGCTCATCCGGCAAGCGAACTGCCGCCCAGTACGGTTCTATTTCTTCGGCAAAATCAATTTTCGGTGTACTATCGCTGCTGAAATAATTGTAGAGTCGGCTCGTATCGTCCAGAAGCTCCTGCAAATCATCATCTTTCCCGACGCGGCGTTCCGGCGGCAGATTGTCCAATAAATTTCTCCAGAACGAACCGAGACGCTTCTCAGAAATCTCACCGATTTCCGCAAACATCACCTGTTTTGCACACAGAACCTGATAAACGCTCTCATCAAATGTGGGCTGAAACTCATTCCAGAACGCCCGCAGAAGGTAGCGCATACTCTCGTCAATCGTCTGTGTCTGGAGTGCGGCGGAGATCACATACAGAGCAAGGTGCATCGTGCGGATGGCCTGATCCTCACGCTCGCCCTCCAGATGCGCAAGATCGCGATACATCCAGTTAATGAGGTCAGAGACATGATCTGCAAAATCCGCTGCAATTTGTGCACGCTTCTGCTCGGCAGCAGCATTGGCACGTCTGCGCTTTTCCTTCGCTTCGATCTCATCACCGTAAGCATACTGGTACCACCGCTGCCACTCGGCACCCTTCAGCTTGCCGTCGCCGTTCTTGTCAAATCGCTTCTGCGAGCCGTAGAGCATGAGCTGCACCTCCTGACTTCTCGCTTTGTAATTCCAGTGTAGCACATTCCCCGTTCAATACAAGGGACTATTTGCAAATTCATTGACAAATAATCCAAAAATCCGGGATTTGGTTGTCACAGATTCAAGCGCGTGGTATTATAAAAGGAACGGCACAAAAGAAAGAGCGGGCGTTTTTATGGCAGACAATCGAAAAGAGCGGGAGCGGGACGAGCTGCACCGCACGATCCGGGGCATTGCAAACGATCTGCGCGGGAGCGTGGACGGCTGGGATTTCAAGCAGTATGCGCTCGGCATGCTGTTCTACCGTTACATTTCCGAGAACTTTGCAAATTACATCAACGACGGTGAGCGCGAAGCGGGCGACGCAACGTTTGACTACGCCCAGCTTTCTGACAGCGACGCGGAGCAGGCCAGAGACGACCTCATCAAAACGAAAGGCTTTTTCATCCTGCCGAGCCAGCTGTTTTGCAGCGTCCGCAGCCGCGCGCCGCTGGACGAGAATCTGAACGAGACGCTGGAAGCGGTCTTTCAGGCGGTCGAAGACTCCGCCAAGGGCAGCGACAGCGAGGCTAATTTCAGCGGCCTTTTTGACGATATCGACGTCAACAGCAACAAGCTGGGCGGCGCGGTCGCCGAGCGCAACAAGCGGCTGGTCAGCTGATGAACGGCGTGGGCGATATGAAGCTCGGCGGCGACAATACCATCGACGCCTTTGGCGACGCCTATGAATATCTCATGGGCATGTACGCCTCCAACGCAGGCAAAAGCGGCGGCGAGTATTTTACGCTGCAGGAGGTGTCCGAGCTTCTGACGCGCATCGCCGTGGCCGGAACGACGGAGGTCAACAAGGTCTATGAAATAATCATACAGACTTTGATACAAGGAGTAGGAAAAATTAAAATGTGTACCGTTGCGGTGTAAAACGCACCCGTGGGGTGTACTAACAGACCGGGACATCCCGGTAACTTTATACAGGGCAGTTATACCCCAAATAGCAAAAAGGAACTCGAAGAATATAAGAAACTGCATTATAATAGATATCATGCAAGAATAATAACGCCTGACGGCTTGTGCTTCATCTGTGAAGCACATAAAAATATTTCTGAAGCCATCGGAAGATATATTGGAAACATTAGCGAAGATACAGAATAAAAGCGAAGATGGAAGAAATCAGTAGTGAATTTCAATTCGGATAGACTGCCCTCATCAACAAGAGAAATTGAGTGGCATTGGAGACAACATATACAGGAAAGCTTCAACTTGTCGCATATCAACATAAGCATATGCAAATGCACGTGCATCGTTTATGTTTGCTAATTCAGAAAATTTCGGCGATTTGTCAGGTCCAAATGAAATAAGTAGACTATATACAAAGACCCATTTCTTAACAAATGCTCTTTTAGAGTATGCAATTTGCTTAGATATAAGCTGGCAGGTTGTATGGGCGAACATTCAACCGTCGTCGCTTGAATATTTGATGAAGCAGAAATATAAGGACATGGAGAAAGAGTGTACACGAGATAGTGTAGTTGCACAATTAAAATGCATTATTTCCCAAAATGGGTATGGTATATCTGAGGCACAGAAACTACTTGATATCGTGACTCGATTTGATAACGATGAAGATACTTTGAAATTAAGGTCGATTTATAATGGGATTAAGCATCAAGGCATTATTCATTATGAAGGGCTGGGTGCGAATTTCACAGAGGTATCCATCTCAATAAATGGCAAAACTCCGCCGATGCTTCATAGGAAAAGTTACACGGTAGAAGAGATTGAAGAGTTGATGTTTGCTTATCACAAGAAATTTAAAGACTATGTTGATGAGATAATTTCAGTAATTATTCCAGAGGGATATTTAGAAACTAAGGTGGACTTCGATACGGCTATAAATGAAATAGCAAAAATGAATAAAGCAGCAGAATAAGTAAGACACCTCACTACCGGAGAACAAACAATCCAGTAGTGAGGTGTCTTTGCATCTGTTGGGTTATGCCCAGATTTCCTGCCCATTTTTGAAGGTAAACCGTAAGTGTCACCTCCCCGCGTATAAAAGGCCGCCATCTCGAAGCGAGCTGATGCTCAGAGAGATGGCGGTCTTTTATTTATGAGGTATATAGCATTCTTCCGGGGCATTTGCGGGAAGCAGGCTTTCAGCCCATGCTTCATCCGTTTTGCTCAGCTGCGGCGCGTTTTGCAGGACCCACAGCAGATAACGGCACGGATCTAAGCCGTTCTCCTTCGCCGTTTCAATCAGGCTGTAGATCACGCTGCTGGCCTGTGCACCGCCCGGCGTATTGGCAAACAGCCAGTTCTTTCTGCCCATCACAAATGGTTTCATGCTGCGCTCGGCACGGTTGTTGCTCAGCTCCAGACGGCCATCCTCCAGATACCTCGTCAGGTACGGCCATTGCTCCCGCAAGTAATGGATCGCCTTTCCCAACGCAGATTTCGGCGCAGTTCTCGCCTGCATCTCATTTGCCCATGACAACAGCGCGTCTAAAACAGGTTTCTCCTGTTCCAGCCGCTTTTCATACCGTTCCTCCGGCGTCAGCTCTGCCAATGCCTGCTCCAGCTTGAAAAGCTGCGAGCAATACCATTCGCCCATGGCCGCGGGAGAATCCTTCCGTTTCTCTTGCGGCAGGGTGTTCAGCGCCTCGTCAAATTTTCGCCGCGCATGTGCCCAGCAGCCCACCACACGGATGTTCCCCGGCAATCTGTGGTATCCCTGGTATCCGTCCGCGTGCAGCCAGCCCGAGAAGCCTTTCAGGAAAGCCTCCGCATGCTCCGCTTTTCGGGTTGGCTTGTACTCATACAGTACAATGGCCTGCTTCGCGCAGCCGCTGGTGCGGTACAGCCACATGTAGGACTTGCTGGTAGAGGAACGTCCCGGCTCTTTCAGCACCTGCAAGGTCGTCTCATCCGCGTGCAGCACCGGCTCCCTGCAAAGCCGTTTATGCAGCGCATCGTAGACCGACTGCAGCCACTTCTCTGAGACCTTCAGCAGCCAGTTGGCCATCGTCTGCCGGGACAGCTTCAAGCCCTGACGATTGAATTCCTGTTCCAGCCGGTACAGCGGCGAGTGCATGACGAATTTCTGTGCGGCCAGATACGCCACTGCCTCCGCAGAGGCAAAGCTGCCGGGCAGGAGCGCAGGCTCTTTCGCTGCCTTCACAATGTTGGCCTCGCCGGTCTCCTGCTCACAGTTCTTGCAGGCGTAGGTGTAGTATACGTCCTCGCGAACCCAGAACTCCGCCGGCTTCATCTGCAGTGTTCTGCGAACCTCTTTGCCAATCTCCACTAACTCGCTGCCGCAGGCAGAGCAGATCCGTTCGTTCTCCGGCAGACGGTGCTCCACCACCTCAGTGCGAGTCCCCTCCGGAACGACATCCAGCACATTGCCGGACTGCCGCTTGCGCGCATGCGCCCGCACCTCAACAGGCTTCTCAGCGGCGGCTTTGGTTCCAGAGGCATAGGCTTCCGCTTCGTTGTAAGTAAAACTCAGCTGCTCCATGACCATCTGCTCTGCCTGTTCCGAGGAACGGCCAAACAGCTTCTTCTTGGACAGCTTCAGCTGCTCCAGCAGCCACTCATTTTGCAGCGTGAGGCTGGTAATGACCTGCGCCTGCACCTGAAATCGCTCATATTCCGCACGGGAAATGGTGACCATTTCCGCCGTGTTGCTTGTCTGCGTTTCTCTGTTTTCCATGCAAATATTATACCACAGAACACGGCAAAAGGTCCCGTCAAGATTTATGCGCAAAATTATTTGCAGGCTCCGGCTGAATGAAGTCAGCCGGCAATAGAGGCGTCGTCCATGACCGCCTCCAAATGCTTCATATTCATGTATTTCTTGCAGCCCCACTGGGTGCCCGCCACGTGGCGGAGCCTCGCGCAGATCAGCATCAGGGCGGAATTTCCATCAGGGAACGTCCCCACCACCCGCGTCCGCCGGCGGATCTCCCGGTTCAGCCGCTCGATCACGTTGTTGGTACGGATGCGCGTCCAGTGTTCGCTGGGAAAATCGCAGTAGGTCAGCGTCTCCTCAATGCCATGCGCGGGGTGGTTTGACGCTTACGGTAAACCGCACATCGTCCTTGCTGTAGACGGTGACAAAGTCCACCAACCCACACCAAAGGACCGTGTTGAATTTATCCACCAGGTCAGCCTTCGCCAGGGTTTCCAGAGAGGTTTCGATGGTAGCCCTTCTGGATTGTTTGCTGCGGATTGTCTCATCCAGAGATTCATATGATTCCATTGTTGCTTACTGCGCACTGGGCTACAATATGATCTATGCGCCCGGCAACCAGTACACCGACGCTGTCTTGCAGGCGGCTGAGGAATATCCCGACGTTGCGTTTGCGCTGCTCAACGGCGCAGTTGATACGCCGGAAAAGGCTGTCAACAAGAACGTCTCCTCCCTGCTTCCGAACGCACAGCAGATCGGCTGGATCGCTGGCGCACTGGCTGGCCTGATGACCGAATCCGGCAAGCTCGGCTTCATCGGCGGCATGGAGCTTGACACCACCAAGGGCAAGATCGCTGGCTTTGAAGAGGCTGCAAAGTATGTCGGCGAAAAGGAAGGCAAGGAAATCGAGCTTCTGAACGTTCCGTATGCCAACTCCTTCTCCGACGCGCCGAAGGGCAAGGAATTTGCAACCGAGCTCATTTCGCAGGGTGCTGACGTGTTCTTTGGCGACGCTTCCGCCGTTGACTCCGGCGCGCGTGAGGCCATCGATGCTACCAACGCGGCTTCCGGCTCTGTCAAGGTTTACGATATCGCGCAGCCTGCCGATATCCTGGGCCAGAACGAGTGCATCATCTGCTCGCAGGTCACCGACAACTCGGCAATGGTCGTCGCTTCCATGGAAGCGGTTGAAAACGGCACCTTCGGCGGCGAAGTGCTCTACGGCACGCTGCAGAACGGCACGCTTTCCGCGGGCGCTCTGAGTGACCTTGTTCCTGCTGATGTGCAGGAGAAGTACCTCGGCTACATTGAGGAAATGAAGGCCGACACGTTCATGAAGTAAGCTTCCTTCGGATTTTAAAAATTGACCAGGCGCCCCATGCGATGAATCGCATGGGGCGCTTTCATATAACAGGGCAGAATTAGAATATAACCAATTTGTATGACAAACGAGAAAAAAAAGGAAAAACGACGTTTTTTGTGGGCAGTGTATTTGAAAACAGCTTCATTTTTATGACTGAATATGATAAAATAAAATGAGTCTGGAGGAATGTGACTTGCCTGGAGCGATTCGCAGAGCGGACACGGACATGACCACCGGCAGCATCATGCGCCATCTGATTGCCTTTTCCGTGCCGCTTCTGATCGGAAATATTTTTCAGCAGCTATATAACACCGTCGACAGCGTGGTTGTCGGAAATTTTGTCGGCAAGCAGGCACTGGCCGCAGTTGGAAGCGTCGCGCCGATCATCAACATGCTCATTGGTTTTTTCACGGGCTTTGCAACCGGCGCGGGCGTTCTGATCTCGCGCTATTTTGGCGCGCACGAGCGGGAAAATGTCCACAAGGCGGTGCAGACGACCATTGCGCTGACGATCATTCTGAGCGTGGCGCTGAGTGTGGTCGGCGTCTGGATGACGCCTTTGATGCTGCGTGCGATGCAGACGCCGGACGATGTGATTGTGCAGGCGGAGGAATATCTGCGCATTTACTTTGCGGGTCTGAGCGGCCTGCTGCTTTATAACAGCGGCTCCGGTATTTTACGCGCGGTGGGTGATACGAAAAGGCCGCTTTACTTTCTGGTGGTGTCTGCGGTTGTCAACACGGTGCTCGATATCGTGTTTGTTGCGGTGTTCCGGATGGGAATTGCCGGTGTTGCGATTGCAACGGTGATTGCACAGCTGGCTTCGGCGGTGCTGACGCTCATGGTTCTGACACGGACGGCGGGGGAATACCACGTGACACTCCGGGAGCTTCGGGTAGACAAAGAGATGCTCGGGAAAATCTGCGCGCTGGGTCTGCCCGCGGCGCTGCAATTGGCTGTGACCTCGTTTTCCAACGTGTTTGTCCAGTCGTATATCAACCGTTTTGGCTCTGACTGCATGGCAGGCTGGACCTCCTACAATAAAATTGACGCGTTTGCGCTGCTGCCGATCACGTCGATTTCCATGGCGGCAACGACGTTTGTCGGACAGAATCTTGGAGCAGGTGATCCAGTGCGGGCCAGGCAGGGAACGCGCACGGCGCTCTGGCTGAGCGAAGCGGCAACGGCTATTATTTTGGTGCCGCTGATGATTTTTGCCCCGCAGCTGATCCGGCTGTTTAACCAGGAGCCGGACGTGTGCGCGTATGGAACGCTGTTTATCCGGCTGAGTTCGCCGTTCTACCTGCTGATCACGGTCAATCAGGTAATTTCCGGCGCGCTGCGCGGCGCGGGCGATTCGCGCAACTGCATGTATATTACGCTGGGCTCGTTTGTCGTCTTCCGGCAGGTTTACCTGATGATCGTCTATAAGCTCTGGGGGACAATTATCCCGGTCGTGATGGGCTATCCCGCGGGCTGGGTGGTATGCAGCGTCATTTTTTTCTTCTACTATCGGAGCGGCCGCTGGAAAAAATCCGCCGTCTTCGGTGAGACCTGAAAAAATCTCGGACACCGTCTGGTGCCCGAGATTTTTATACGTTTGGGAGCTAGCTACTGCTCGCTTTCATAGACATACAAGGAAAAAAGGTCTCCGTTGATGATCTGCACACCGGCGTAGAGCACCTGCTCGTTTGCATCGAAGGCGGTGCTTTTGACGCAGAGCTGAAGGTCGCCTTTTTGAATGTTCAGAAGGGCAGCCTCTTCCTTGGTGACGCGGCAGACCTCGATACTTTTTTCGGAGCTTGCGACCCACACGCCGCGCGATTTGCGCAGATAATCAAACAGGGAATTGTCGTCAAACTTTGCCTCCAGCAAAAAGGCGTATGAAAGCGGGAAGTAGCTCTTTTCAATCTGAACCGGAACGCCGTCGGCAAGGCGCAGACGGGAGATATAAATCACGCTGCTTCCTGCGTCCACGCCAAGTCTGCGCGCAATCGGCGCGCTCGCCGGAACCAGATGGTTTTCTACCATCCTTGCGCCGGGCTTCATGCCCATCTGGCGGCACATGTCGCTGAAGCTCTGGAGCTTTTTCATGTTCCGCTGGAGCTTATGGTGGGAGACAAAGGTCCCCTTTCCCTGCTTGCACTCCAGAAGTCCCTTGCGGACCAGACCGTCGATGGCCTTGCGGACGGTGATGACGCTTACGCCGTTTTCTCTCGCCAGCTGGGCCTCTGTGGACAGGCGGTCGCCGGGGTGCAGGGCGCGGTTTGCAATCTGCAATTCAATTTTCTGCTCAAGTTGCGCGTAAAGCGGTACGGCGGCGTTCGCATCCAGCATGGCGGACTCCTTTTGTCAGTAGCTGACCTTCCACATGTAGCGGCGGTAGTCCATCGAGTGGCCCGTGGCGATTGCCATTTGAGAGACGTAGAAGCGCTCGACGGGCACCATGACGACGGGGCTGAAAAATTCGGCGACAGCATGGTCGATCCGACCCTTGTTGATAGCCTGGAAGTCAATGACAATGTAGTTTTCGGCGTAGGTCTTCAGGAACGTCAGGCAGCGCTCGTCGAGTGCGCGGGTACGGCCCTCGTCCATCAGAAGAACCATGGGAAGCGATTTGTCGGTCGTCTCAAACGGGCCGTGGAAATATTCGCCGTCGTGCATGCATACAGCGTGCTTCCACTGCATCTCCATAAAATGGCAGCAGACCATGGAGTAGGCGACGCCGTAGTTGGAGCCGGAGGCGAGCACGTAGAACAGCGGCTCGTCTTTCTGCTTTTCGGCCCAGGCTGTGGCAAGGGGCAGATGCTCCTTTTTGGCTTCGGCGACGATTTCATCGATGACGCTGTAAGCCTGCATGGCCTTTTCGTAGTTCTCATAGCCCTCAAACTGGTGCAGAAGCTCAAAGCCAATCCGTAGGACCGTTGCCTGGTTGCTCTGGCTGTAGATCTGATCGTCGCCATTGGAGTAGGTGACGACATACTGGCCGACCTTTGCCATACCCGTGTGCTCGTTGCCGGTCATGGCGATGGTGATTGCTCCGGCGGCGTTTGCTGCCTCGACGGCTTTGACGGTTTCCGCCGTCGCCTTGAGTGAGCAGATGATAGCAAGCGTCTGCTTTCCGAGCTGCTTGGGCATGGCGTGGACAAATTCGTTGCTGTTATAGGTGGAGGCGCTGAACGTTTTTGCCTCGCTCTGCAAAAGATACAGGCCCGGGAAGATGGCGGCCTTCGAACCGCCGCAGGCGACGAAATACACGTGCTTCAGGCCGCCGGCTTCATCAAATTTCTGCTTGAGCTCGGCAATGAGTTTTTTGATTTCCATGATTGAGTCCTCCCTTAGATACGGACGGCGTCGAGCTGGCCGTTTTCCTTTTCTGTAATGCAAACGCCGTAAAGTGTTTCGGCTGCTTCCCTGGATACTTTGTTTTCGCGGACATCCTGCAAGACCTTTTCTACCGGCCGCTTTTTCGGGTCGCCGACGCCGCCTGCGCCGGGGGTAAAGACGCGGATGATATCGCCCTTTTTCAGGGGGAAGCCGGTCGTTTTGGCCGAGAGCTTGGTGACGGCGCCTGTTTCAGCCGAAATATGGTAGAATGCGCCGGGCTCGCCGTCGAGACCGCCCTCCATGCCCCACGGGGCGAAGCGCTGCCGGTCTCCGAAGCAGTTGACGGCGACGTTGTCGTTCAGAACCGTGTATTCGCGCCAGATGCCAAGACCGCCGCGGAACTCGCCTGCGCCGCCGGAGTCCTTGCGCAGCACGTATTTTTTGAGCATGATGGCCGGGAATTCGCCTTCGGTCGCTTCGATGGGCATATTGGAGGTGTTGGTCAGATAGACCTGCACGCCACTCAGACCGTCGTTATAGTGGCTCGCGCCCGCGCCGCCGGCAATCGATTCATGGCAGATAAAATACTGGTCCGCGCCGTTGGAGGTTGTCTGGCCAAAGAAGACGCAGGTTGTGCAGGCGCCGTTGGACGCGGCCAGCGCGCGCTTTGGAAGCACGGGGTTCAGCGCGCCGAAGATAACATCCGGTACGCGCTGGTTGGCGTCGATGGTCAAACCGACCGCGCAGGGCTCGTTCGGATTGACGATGATGCCCTTGGGCGCGACGATTTCGATCGGGCGCAGAATGCCCCAGTTGGTGGGAAGATCCGGATCGATTAGCGCCTTCATGCAGAACAGCACCGAAGCGAGCATGGCAGGGTAGGGAATGTTGATCGGCGCGTTTACCTGCGGGTGCGTGCCAGTAAAGTCGATGGTCATTTTCTCGCCGCTGACGGCCACGCGGACATTGATGTTGATGGGGTCGGGGTAGAGCGTGCCGCAGCCGTCGACATAGTCGACATATTTGTATTCTCCATCCGGGATTTTGCTGATTGCGTCGCGCATCAGCCGGTCGGTGTAGTCGAGCATTTCGGCCATACAGTCGAGCAGCGTGTCCTGATACTTTTCATAGGCGGCCTGAAGCTTCTGCGCGCCGATGATATTGGCGGAGACCTGCGCGGTCAGATCGCCGCGCCGCTCGTCGGGCGTGCGGGTGTTGCCAAGCAGGAGCTTCAAAACGTCGTCGTTGAATTTTCCTTCCTTGCAGATCTTGACGATCGGAATGCGGATACCCTCCTGGAACAGGCTGTCCGCGTCGCCGGAGGTGGAGCCGGGGACCTTGCCGCCGATATCGGAATGGTGCGCGGTGTTGCCGACCCAGCCGATGAGCTTCTGGCCGACAAAAACCGGACCGACAACCGTGATATCCGGCAGGTGGTTACCGCCGCCGTGATACGGGTCGTTGACGATGAACATATCGCCGGGGTGGATATCCTCGGGCTTATATTCCGCGACCACGCCGCGGGCAGCGAACAAAAGCGCGGCCAGAAGCATGGGGATGCTGGACTCCACCTGGACAACGACGTTTCCCGCGGGGTCCATGATGGCGGTTGTATTGTCGCGCCGCTCCTTGATATTGGTGGAGTATGCGCTCTTGATAATAACGGTGTTCGTTTCCTCTGCAATCGACATCAGAAGGTTGCGAACCACTTCAATGGTAACCGGATCCGCTTTTCTGTTCATGATTTGATACCTCCCTCGTGATAGGTCGCTCTTAGGTTCATAAAGCCGTCGGTTTCGATGCTCCAGTCCGGCGGAATAACGATGGTTGTGTCCATCTGCTCCAGAATGGCCGGGCCGTCCAGCTTTGTACCGGGCAGGAAGTCATTGCGGTGATAGATGCCCGTGCGGATCCGTTCGGTCTGCCCCTGGAAGAGCACGTCGCGGAAGGCAAAGGGCTCCGGTGTTTTGGCGTTCGGATCGACCGGATATTCCTTGAGCTGTGGCTTTTCAATGACGCCAATGGCCGAGACGCGGAAGTTGACAAATTTGATCTTTCCGTCCGGATTGCAGTAGCCATAGGCCCGCTTGTGCGCAACGTGGAAGTCCTCGATAGCCGCCTGGAGGGTCTGCTCGTTGAGAATGGTATCCTGCAAGGGGATGGTAATTTCGTAGTTCTGCCGGTCGTAGCGCATATCAAGCGCCCAGGTGAACGCGCGGTTATCCTGACCGATGCCCTCTTTTGTGAGCATTGCGTCGCCCTCAGCGACCAGCTGGCGGAAAATTTCGTTGGCTTCCGGGATACTCTCAGCCGTCGCGTTCATGATTTTCGTCCGGCAGAAGTCAAATTTGGTGTCTGCCATCAAAAGGCCAAGGCTGCACAGCGTGCCGGGGCTTGGCGGAATGAGAACGCTGCGGATGCCGAGCTCCTGCGAGACCTCGCAGGCGTGAAGAGGACCTGCGCCGCCGAAGGCCATGAGGCTGAACTCGCGCACGTCATAGCCCTTTTCCACGGAAACAACGCGGATGGCGCGCATCATATTGGAGTTCACGACGGAAATGATGCCATTTGCAGCTTCGTCCATGCTCAGATGCGTTTTAGCGCACAAATGCGTCTGAATGGCGGTTTCGGCCTTGTCCAGATAGATATCCATCCGGCCGCCGAGAATTTTCTGCTGGTTGAGCTTGCCGAGATAAATGTTTGCATCGGTGACGGTCGGAAGCTCGCCGCCGCGGCCGTAGCAGGCAGGGCCCGGCGTTGCGCCGGCGGATTCCGGGCCGACCTTCATCATGCCGCCGGCGTCGATTTTTGCAATGGAGCCGCCGCCTGCGCCGATAGTAATGATGTTGATCATCGGGATTCTGGCAGGGTAGCCCTCAACCAGGCGCTCGTTGGAGACCTGGGGTTCGTAGTTTTCAATCAGGCTGATATCGGCGGAGGTGCCGCCCATGTCGAAGGTGATGATCTTATCTGCGCCGCACTGCCGGCCGATATTTGCCGCGGCAATGACGCCCGCGGAAGGGCCGGAGACCGCCGTTTTGATCGGGCACTCGATGGTTTCCTTGATGGAGATGATCGAACCGTTTGACTGCGTGACGTAGGGCTCCACCTGAATGCCGATGTTCTTGACGGAATTCTGGAAGTTGTTGACGTAGTCCTTCATGACCGGGCCGAGATAGGCGTTGAGGACGGTGGTGCTCATGCGCGAATACTCGCGGAACTCGGGGACGAGCTCACTGGAAATCGTTGTGTAGACGCCGGGATATTCCGCAGCGATGATTTCCTTGATGCGCTTTTCGTGCGCGGGGTTGATAAACGAGAAGAGCGTGGAGACGGCGATGGAGTTGACGCCGTTAGCCTTGAAGTAGGCTACAAGCTTTCGTACGGCCTCCTCGTCCAGCGGCGTGACGACGCTGCCGTCGTGCGCGATGCGCTCCGGAACGCCGCGGTTCATGCCACTCATGATCAGGGGCTCCGGCTTCTGGCCGAGCGTATCATACATAAACGGACGCTTCTGGATACCGATCTCCATAATGTCGTTGAAGCCTTCGGTTGTAATGACGCCGACCTTTGCACCCTTTTTCTCAATCAGGGCGTTGGTGGAGACCGTGGTTCCGTGCGCCAGATAGACCACCTGCTGCGCGGTTGCATGCTCCATGTTCAGAACTTCCAGAATACCATTTACAATGGCAACAGATGAGTCATAGTTCGTGGAGCTGTGTTTGAAGTGGAACAGTCTGCCGGATTCCTGCTCGAAGACAGAAAAGTCGGTAAACGTACCGCCGACGTCCACGCCGATCATATATTTCATGACGTTTTCTTCCTCCTCGTTTATTCGCCCATGATCTGGACGGTGTATTTGCGAATTTTCAGGCCGTCAAATTCAACGAAATAGATGTCCTGCGCGCTGCCGCCGGCCATTTTGCCGTCGGCAATGGGAAGGACGCAGTGGTTTCCGCTCAGCATGGACTTGAGATGACCCGGCGCGTTGCCGCTGCATGTGCCATAGCTCGGGAGCATATGCGTGTGCGCGTAATCCCCGTCGTTCGGTACCAGACGCTCGAGCGCGGTTTCAATGTCACGTTCGACGCACGGGAGGCTTTCGTTGATCATAATGCCGGTGGTTGTGTGCATGGTGATGACAAATACCAGCCCGTTTGTTACGCCGCTGTCTGCAACGTCCTGGCGGACCTGCTGCGTAATTTTGGTCATTTCAAATTCCTTGCGGCTGGCAATCTGATGCGTATACGATTTAATAAGCATAGTCTCGAACCTCCATCCCAAGGAAGACTTTGGCGTTGCCGCCCAGTATCTTTTCCAGTACGTCGGGCCGCAGATGCAGCTGCTCCAGACCATATTTTGTCCGGACCTGGCGGAAGCGTGGCAGGTTCGAGCCGAACATGACCTTGTCCATCAGGTTGTTTTGCAGCCAGCCGGGGGCCATATTTTTGAGGAAAATCTGCTCAAACCAGTTTTTCGGGCTGTCCATGAAGACCGTTGCGGTGTCGGTGTAGACGTTCGGGTATTTTAAAAGCAGCATACACAGCTCGTCTACCCACGGCCAGCCCAGATGCGCCAGGCAGAAGCGGAGCTCCGGATAGCGGACGGCGACATCTTCATATAAAATAGGCCGCGCGTATTTCGAAGGCGAGTCCGGCTCCCAGCTAAAGCCGCAATGGAAGGTGATGGGCTTATTGTGGGCAAGGCACAGCTCATACAGAGGCTGAAGACGCGCATCGTCCGGGTACATCTGCAAATGCGAGAGATTCAGCTTCAGACCGTCGAGCTTTAATTCCGTAAACGCACGCGCAAGCTCTTCCGGAGCATCTTCGTTGCGCGGATCAACGCTTGCAAAGCCGGCGAACCGGCCCGGTTGCGCGTCCATGAGCAGGCGGATTTCCTCATTGCTGACGATGCTCTGGCCCATGACAGCGCTGTAGTCCTCGGCAAACAGGATCGCCAGATCCACACCGGCGTGGTCCATGACGGCCATGACCTGCTCCATTGGAATGGGAGACGACTTGTACAGGCCGAACTGCTGCTTGCGGAACTGGACGCGTTCGGGGTCCTTGCAGATCGGGCCGAACAGTACCGGGTGTACGTGGGCGTCAATAATCATCAATAGCTCCTTTCCCCAGCGGTATGCGACTGCTGGAATGCGATAAGAGATTATGTATTGTTATATGTGATAGGGTTCAAAAATGCCGACAATTTCTGCGCTCTTGGCTGCGCCGCGCCGCATGGCGGACGGGATATCCTCGCCGCGGAAAATACCCGCGAGAAAGCCGGAGCCATAGGAGTCTCCCGCGCCGACGGTGTTGACGAGCTTTGCAGCCGGGATACAGGGCTGGCGATAGAACTGACTGCCGTCATAGGCAAGAGAGCCTTTCTCCCCGAAGGTGGCGAGCAGGATTTCTGCGCCGAGCCCGCAGCCCATTTTCAGCAGCTCCCGAACCTCTTCGTTTTCTTCTTCAAAGGAAAAAATACCGTAGTTGATATTTTTCAGGATTTCCGGCACATCCGGATGCTGATAGCGCTTGGAAAAATCGAAATAAATTTTGGTGCCGTTGCGGCGCATATCGGAAAGCAACCCCGTCACCTGCCAGGAGAGGTCGGTGTGGATGCAGTCCTGGCTGCGGATGAAGTCCATGTCCTCGCCGGTTGGCTGATAGGGAATCATGACGCCCTTGTCCGCCCGGTGGTGGACGCGGTCGCGCCCGTTGAGAAGCATTTCGATAACTGCCGTCTGGCCGCCGGGGACCACACGGATATGACTGGTGTCCACTTTGCGCTTGGCGCAGGCACTCAGCATCAGCGCACCATTTTCGTCGTCGCCAACGGCGGTTACGACGGATGGAACGAGCCCCGGGAGCTGCTCCATGAGATTGAACATCAGATCGATGCCGTTTCCGGTCGGATACCGGATATTCAGATTTTTGTATACGTCAATGCAGGTAAAGCCGACTGCTGCAAATTTCATGTTTTCATCTCTTTTCTTTCGCAAGCCTGGGCCCTGCGCACAGCGGCTGCCGCCCGCAGTCAGAGAAAGCCGAACCCATTCCCACGGGCGGACGGCCGCTGTGACAGCGCTCAGGTTATATGGTTGGAAATCTGACGATTATTGATAGGCCAGAATCTGCTCCTGATAGAAGTTGTAGGTTTCCAGATAGTCGTCGAGCGTTTCCACTGTGACCAGCTCGCCGGGAACAAGGACGTTCTTTTCTGCCGGAAGATTGCCCTTTGCTGCTTCCACGGCCAGCTCAAAGGCCTTGCTGCCGGTCTCGAAGCAGTCCTGCGCGGCGAAGGAATACAGGACCGTATTGCCCTTGCCCTTCTGGAGCTCTTTAATGAAAGTATCATCGTGGTCGAAGCCGCCGACCAGATAGAAATCGGTTCTGCCTGCGGTTGCCGCGGCGGAAAGCAGGCCGAGCATCGGGGACATGTTCATGCAGAAGAACATATCGACGGTGCCTTCCGGATACTGCTGGATCAGATCGTCTGCCAGAGCCACGCCGTCGTCGACGCTGGAGGTCGGCATATCATAGGTGCCGATGACCTCAATGCCAGGGTACTCGCTGATGACGGATTCAAAGCCTGCCACGCGGTCGCGGGCGGTGGACTGGTTGGAGGCAGTGATGATGTACACGCGGCCCTTGGCCTCGCCGTTCATTTCAGTCAGACACTCGACTGCGGACTGGCCGGTCAGGACGCCCATATCATAGTTGCCGGCGGCAACGAAGGCTTCCTGGTCGCAGTTGAGAGAGATGTCAACGACAATGATCGGGTAACCCGCGTCATGCGCGATCTGCACGGTGCCGACAATGCCGTCGGGGTCGCAGGTCCAGACGATGAACGCGTCGCAGGCCTTGGAGGCCATGCAGTCTTCAATGTAGTTGCACTGTGCGGTAACGTCCTGGTTGCCGTCGAAGAAGAGAAGCTCGACGTTGTCCATCTGCGCGGCGGTGTAGTAGTAGGCTGCGCGCAAGTTGACACCGGTGGCGCCGAGCAGGTTGCGGTGGACGCAGGCAATGGTAATCTTACCGTCGCCGTTGATATCGGCCAGAACGCTGCCGGTCTGTTCCGCTTCCGCGGGTGCTTCTTCAGTAGACGGTACTGTCTGCTGCGTAGACTGCGTTTCTTTTGCGGTGTCCGTTGCGGGAGCCTGTTCGGTTTGTCCGTCAGAGGCGCAGGCAACGAGACTCAGAAGCATCAAAGCTGCGAGGAAGAGCGCTAAGAACTTTTTCATTGTGTGTTACCCCTTTTTTGTAGATTATTTGGCTTTCTCTTTGCGCTTGAAGGTGTTTCCGCTGCGGGCGTTGAAGGCAATTGCGACCAGCAGCACCACGCCCTTGATGATCTGCTGATAATAGGCGTTGACATTCATGAGGTTGAAACCGGTAGAAAGCGAGGACAGGAAGATGACGCCAAGGATGGTGCCGAACATATAGCCCTTGCCGCCGCCCATGGCTGTGCCGCCGAGGCAGCAGGCTGTGATCGCGTCCATGCCGTAGGTTGCGCCGATATCGGTCTGCGCCGAGCCCAAGCGGAAGGAGACCATGAGACCTGCCACGCAGGCCATGCAGCCGTTCAGGACGTAGATGATCATTTTCATCCGCTTGACATTGATGCCGGACAGACGCGCGCATTCAACGTTGCCGCCGATGGCGTAGACATGACGGCCAAAGCGCGTTTTGCTCAGGATAATCCAGAAGACGGCCAGCAGAACAGCCATCAGATAGACGGTATAGGGAACTGAAAACAGTGTGCCGCGGCCCAGAACGTCGACCACATAGGTTGGAAGGTTGGAGACCGGGAAGCCGCGCGTGAAAGAAAGGACGGCGCCCTTTGCAATTTCCTGTACGCCGAGCGTGACGATAAAAGGCGGCAGGTTCAGCGCGGTGATGATCCAGCCGTTCAGCCAGCCAAAAAATGCCGAGACAGCCATGCCGATCAGAATGGCAACGCCCAGCGGCACCTGCGGGCAGATTTCCATCTGTGAGCTGGAATGGCCGGTAATGAAGGCGCACGTGACAACCGCGCCCAGACATGCGAGCGAGCCGATGGAAAGATCCAGAAGACCGGCGGCCAGCGTAAAGGTAATGGGAATGCCGATGACAATCATGATGGCCGACTGGCGGACGACGTTGATGATATTGCCAGAGAGGAAAAATGTGTTCTTTGCCGGTGTCGGTGCAAAGGCCAGAATCAGGTAAAGAATGATCAGCGCCAGAACGATACCTGCCTGTGGCCATTTGATCACACGATCTACCAATGTTCTTTTCTCGTGAGTCTGTTTCATATGGTTCCTTCCTCCTGCTTCGTATCTGCATGGCCAAACGAATAAGCCAAAACGCGTTCCTGCGTGGCCTCATCGGCCGAAAGTTCACCCATCACGCGTCCCTCATACATGACCATGATCCGGTCGGACATGCCGAGAACTTCGGGCAGCTCCGAGGAAATCATGATGATGGCCTTTCCCTGGCGCGCAAGCTCGGTAATGAGATGGTAAATTTCCTCCTTGGAGCCGACGTCAATGCCGCGCGTCGGTTCATCGAGAATCAGCACGTCCACATCGCGCGCGAGCCACTTTGCCAAAACAACTTTTTGCTGATTGCCGCCAGACAAGCTGTTGGCAGGAAGACTCATGTCGTTTGTCTTGATGCGAAATTTCTGCTTTTGCTTCTGACACAGCTGCTGCTCTGCTTTTTGATTGACAAAGCCAAATTTGTTGCACAACATATCCAGCGCGCCAAGGGCGATATTGTCCGAAATTTTTGCGCGTAGATCCAGACCAAGCTTTTTTCGATCTTCCGGGATATAAACAATTTTATTCGAGATTGCGACATGTGGAGAAGTGACATGGAGCGGCTTTCCGTTAAGGATGACCTCACCCGCATCTCTGTGCATTGCACCAAAGAGCGTCATCATAACCTCGGTGCGCCCAGCACCGACCAGACCGGAAAAACCCAGAATTTCGCCGCGGCGGACATGGAAACTGACGTCCTCGAAAATGCCTGTGTGCGTGAGCCCCTTGACCTCCAGAACCGTCTCACCGATTGGAACGTGTTCCTTGGGGAACATATTGGAGATATCGCGGCCAACCATGCTGGAAATGAGGCTGCTCTGCGTGACCTCCGCAATCGGCCACTCGCCGACGGACTGGCCATCTCGCATGACGCTGACATAGTCGCCGAGCTCGAAGACCTCCTCCATGCGGTGCGAGATATAGATGACCGTGCGGTTTTCGGAGGTCAGGCGGTGGATAATCTGGAAGAGGCTCTTGACCTCGCGCGTCGTCAGAGAGGAGGTGGGCTCGTCCATGACGATGATTCTGGCGTCGGAGGCCAGCGCCTTTGCAATTTCCAGCATCTGCTGCTCGGCAATGCTGAGCGTGCTGACCTCGGCTGTCGCGTCGATATCCAGGTTATACTCGTCGAGAAGTGCCTGTGCCCGTTTGACAGAGTCCCTGATCCGGACGAAGCCGGCCGAGCGGACCCATTCGTCGCCCAGGTTCATATTGGCCTCTACTGTCATCTGCGCCACCAGGTTCAGCTCCTGATAGACCATTGCCACACCGGCAGCCTTCGCGTCCTGCGGCTTTCCAATCTGCACAGGCTGGCCGTCAATCAGGATTTCGCCTGCGTCGCTGGAAATAACGCCGGCCAGTACGCGCATCAGCGTCGATTTTCCGGCACCGTTTTCGCCCATCAGGACGTTGACCTTGCCGCGATAGGCGTTGTAATGGACATTGGTAAGCGCGTGAACGCCGCCGAAGCTCTTGGAAATCCCTTTCATTTCCAATGCTTTTACATCCACCATTGTGTACCTCCTCACTGTGTATGATTTACCACGTCTGCATGACGGAAAGTCCGGCGCGCAGGGCCCGGCCGGGGTCTGGCCGGTAGGCGCTGTGATCGAACTCCCAGACGATGCACCCGTCAAGTTCGTATGTCGGTAAGCTCTGCACCAGCTCACGCAGCGGCGCGTCCTGCGCCGTGGGAACACGGTGAGCAGAACCGCTTGAGATCCGGACGCCTGCAATGCGGCCCCGGAAAAGACGATGCGCATCAAAAAGCGTCTCACCGTCCAGCAGAAGCCGCCCCGCGTCCAGACTGACCAGAAGCGATGGGCTTCCGATTTCCTCCAGAAGCTTTGCCGTTCCGGAAAGCCCCGGTGCGTAATTTGCTGCGCCGTGCAGTAAAAGCGGCTGAACGCCGAGCGCGTCTGCGGCGGCGCAGGCCTCCCGCAACACACCGGCCGCTTGGTGAAGCGCCTGCGGAAAGCTTCCGTCGAGCAACTACGTTCCGGGGTGCAGCAGCAGGCGCGGAATCTCGACTCTGGCGCAAAATGCCGCGCAGGCTTTATAGTAGGCAGCCGTGCGCCGTCTTACCTCGGCGCGGTCATCTGCGGGATTGAACGGATAGGAAAGGACCTCCGGCGCAAATTCGATGAGTTCCATCCGGTGCTGCCGCATGAGCTGGCGCAGCTCGTCTGCTTGAGAGGAACCGGGATAGCCAGAGAAGCCGTGCGCCGCGCCGCCCCAGAGGGAAATGCGGCGGATCCCGGCGGCTTCCAGCTGCGAAACGGTATAGCCGAGGGAGCTTCTTGAAAATGCGCTTGTCGATACGATCAGGGTTTCTAATTTCATGGCGCTTCCTCTTCCCACTGCGCCATCGCGCGCAGACATTGCTGTAAAGCGGCTTCCGGCGCTTTGGCGTATTGTGCGTCGTTGATTTCCAGCGTGATAGGGCCCTGATAACCAGCGCGGCGCAGCTGACGGCAGTATGCTTGCAGCGGCAGAATGCCGTCGCCGAACGCCAGATGCCGCCCCGGCGCGCCGTCCATGATGTGGACCATCCAGATTTTATCGCCAAGCGGCCCAAAGTAATCAGAAACAGACTCCCCGAATACGCTCATCTGCCCCAGATCCAGCGCAACGCCAAGATTTTTCCGGCCGATGCTCCGGACCATCCGGGAGACCTTGTCTGCGCTGGTCAGAAGATTGGAGCTTTGCGGCGTGAGGTGCTCGAGAACGAGGCGGACGCCCTGCTGCGCGGCATAGTCCGCGGCGCTCTGCAAGGAAGCTGCCGCGCGGTCGAACGCTTCGTCATAGCGCTCATCCCACACACCCCAGCCCGGAATGACCAGCATTAGGGGCACTTCCAGCTCCGACGCAAGCTCGATATTTTTGCAGCAATACGCCAGCGAGCGGGCACGGATTTCTGCGTAGGCGCTTGCGAAGTTAAACGGGCAGCCCAGAATTCCGGCGTGTAGCAGATAAGCTTCATCTGCCGCGCGGAAAGCTCCTCACGGAAAGCGCGCAGATACGAAGGACCGGCAGAAAACGGGTCAAAGTGCTGGCATCCGCCCCAGAGATCAATCTGATCTAGCCCGAGGCGCTGCATGCTGTCTAGAAAATAGGAAAAGGAGTAGGCCCGGTACGCATTGTTCATTACGGAAAAGCGTTCACGGATGCGCGGCTGTTCCATCCGGGGTTCCCTCCTTTACCTGAGCAGACACTTTGCAATGCGGGCAACGGCGAGCTGACGCGGGAAGATACAGGTTTCAAGCTCTGCCTGCCAGCCGGTTTCATAGATGCAGACAACATCGTTTTGCGTGACGGCGAGGTCACTGTAGCCGCCCTTTTCGTCGATCAGGATACCGGCGGAAAAATGCCTGCCGCCGTCTCGGCTGAAGCGGACAGTCAGATTTTTTCTGGCGTCGTCGCTCCAATTGTATTTGCAAAGGCCGCGAGCCTTCTTTTCTGCGATGCCTTCATCGGCGTTTGCGCAGTTGCTGAACAAAATGCCGTCGAAACCCAGCTCCTCCGCAGGGCCCAGCCGCTGCAAGGATGCGTGGCAGATGGGATCCGGCAGGTCCGGGCGATACTCCGGGCAGCTCCAGGGACCGGTGCCGCCGCTGCTGTAGCTGACGGCGCGCATTCTCTGCTCGCAGTCGTGGCGCACGGTGGCCAGAACCTGCCCGTCTGCCAGCTCGACAATTGCGCCCTCGTTCGGATTTACGATGGTGCTGTGCTCTGCGTCCTGCTGCAAAATGGCGCCGATCCGGACGCTCCGGAAGCCATCGTCTGAGTAGATGTTTCCAAAGCCGGAGGGCTTATGCCCATCGCCGCCGGTTGTGAACCAGGTCGGAATCAGAATCCGGCCGCTTTTTAACACGATGCCGTGGCCCGAGCCGATGCCAAAGGCGTTCCAGGGGTATTCGCAGTCGGCCCGCCACAGTGCGCGCGTCAGGTCGGTCGGAGCCTGCCAGTGTACACCGTCGGTGCTCTGCGTGTGCCAGAGCTGCCGGTACTGCACGTTCCACAGACAGTGAATGACGGAGCCGTCGGAGACCATCATCACATTGTGCAGCATGCCGGTATCGCCGCCGCTGGCCAGTGTGATCCGCTCGGACCAGCTCTTGCCGCCATCGCAGCTGACGCGGCAGAAGAGCGACTGGTGCTTGACCGGATGGAAGCACTGGCCCTCATAATAGGCGATCAGGCTGCCGCCCGGGGCGGTAATGATGCCGGGCCTGCGATAGTAATCAAAGGCGCTGTCGGCTCCGTTTTCCAGAAGATATCGTTCCAAGGATTGCACCACCTTTAAAACATCATGCTTTATCATAAAAGATTATATATCATTATATAGTGAGGCGCAAGATAGAATAAACGACAAAAATTTTTTATGCGAACTGTAAAAAAGCCACAAAAAGTCCCTGCGCTGTATGCAGCGCAGGGGCATGCGTTTCTAGGGTGTATCTGAAAACTCCCAACGCACCTGGACGGCGGACCTTTTCACGCTGCGCTGCACCATTTTTCCTTGAAATACGTCAGTATTCCTGCGAAAAAATGGATTGCTCAGCGCAAAAATTCCTCGCTGCCGGTCACTTCGCTAGTTTTCAGATACACCCCTAGGGGGCTATCTGGTATCAGTCTTCTACCTTTTCATAGACGTTCAGGGAGAAGCGTTCGCCGTTGATAATCTGGACGCCGACGTAGATTGGCTCCCGGTTCTGGTCATAGGCGGTACTTTTGACGAACATCATGTAGTCGCCGCGCTTCACATCGAGCATTTTGGCCTCTTCGCCCGTCACATGGCACAGCTCGATCAGCTTCTCTGATTCCTTACAGATAACGCCTATATGCTCTTTGAGATAGGCGAACAGGGATTCATTGTCAAAGCGGCGCTGTAGAAGCTCTGCGTATTTGGGCGGGAAATAGTTCCGTTCGATGATCACAGGCTCGTTGTTGGCATAGCGGAGGCGGTGGATATAGATGATGTCACTTCCCGGCGCAACGCCAAGCTTTTTGGCGGTCTTCTCATCTGCGGCAATGAGGCGGTTATCGAGCATGCGACCGCCCGGCACAACGCCCATCTGCTCGCACATCTGCGTAAAGCCGGACAGGCGGCGGATGTTCCGGGAATATTTCGGTTTGGCGACAAAGGTTCCCTTGCCCTGCTTTTTGATCAGTAAGCCCTTTTCGGTCAGCAGACTGATCGCCTTTCGGACCGTGATCAGACTGATGCCGTATTTCTTGGAGAGCTCGCTCTCCGTCATGATCCGGTCGCCGGGGCTGTATTTCCCGGTGCGGATATCATGTTCCAGAATATTCATTAACTGCTCATACAGAGGGACAATATTATCCTGATTCAGCATAGTTCTACTCTCTTATTCCCCGCAGCTGTGTGCGGTTATTCGTTTTTCCTAGTATTATTATAGGAAACGGGGACATGCTTTGTCAACGTGGGAAATGCTTTTGCGTCAGCTGCGAAGCAAAAACAGGCGTTTTTTCAGCAGATTTTGCGTATTTGCAGAACCGGAGCAAGCGATCCGGCAGGCTGGGGGGTGGAGCTGGCCGCTCGCGAAGGACCCAAACCGCCCGGACAGCAGCCTGTCCGGGCGGTTCGGGTTGTGTAATATGGATGATTTGCGGGGAGGTGCTTACAGATGCAGCACGCGGTCGCGGATTTCCTGCGTCCGGCCCTGGTTCCAGTACTGGGTGCCGATGTAGCCGCAGGTTCTGCGCGCAACGTTCATCTTCGACTGGTCGGTGTTGCCGCACTGCGGGCAGATCCAGGCCAGCTTTCCGTCGGGGTCTTCCTTGATTTCGATCTCGCCGTCGAAGCCGCAGACCTGACAGTAGTCGGATTTCGTATTGAGCTCGGCGTACATGATGTGATCATAGATGAACTCCATGACCTCAAGCACAGCGTCGATGTTATTTTGCATGTTCGGCACCTCCACGTAGCTGATCGCGCCGCCGGAGGAGAGCGCGACGTCCACCAGGTTGATCGTCACGACGCCCTGGTTGAACCGGCCGTAATACTTGGGCTTGCCCGGCTCATAATTGCCCGCGTTTGCCACGTTGTTCCAGCCATTGCCCGAACGGTCGGGCGTGAGGAAGCTGCGGCAGCCCATGCAGGTATACACATCGCCATGGCCTGGCGTTTCGCCCTTGGAGAGCTTGAGCTCCTTCATCTTCTTTTCCGAGATGTAGTCCGGAACCATCCGCTTTGCCGTGCAGCGCGCGGCAAGCTTTGTAAGATACCAGAACTTCGAGCCTTCGGTGATATTGTCCTCTTCCAGCACGTAAATGAGCTTTGGGAACGCGGGCGTAATCCATACGCCCTTTTCGTTTTTCACGCCCTCAATGCGCTGGTTGAGCGTCTCTTCGATGATGATGGCAAGATCTTTCTGCTCCTGCTCGGACCGCGCCTCGCCAAGATACATAAAGGCCGTGATAAACGGCGCCTGGCCGTTGGTGGTCATGAGTGTGACCACCTGATACTGGATGGTCTGTACGCCGCGGCGGATTTCATCGCGCAGCCGCTTTTCCACAACCTTGGAAATTGCCTCGTAGCTTGCCTCGGTGCCGAAATCCTTGAGCTCTTCCAGAACAGCCTTGCGAATTTTCTGCCGCGAAACGTCGACAAAGGGGGCAAGATGCGTCAGGCTGATCGACTGGCCGCCATACTGGTTGGAGGCGATCTGCGCGATAATCTGCGTTGCGATGTTGCAGGCGGTGGAAAAGCTGTGGGGCTTTTCAATGAGGGTGCCCGAGATGACCGTGCCGTTTTGCAGCATATCCTCGAGGTTCACAAGGTCGCAGTTGTGCATATGCTGAGCGTAATAGTCCGCGTCATGGAAATGGATGATGCTGGCTTCGTGCGCGTCGACAATCTCCTGCGGCAGCAGCATGCGGCGCGTGAGATCCTTGGAGACCTCGCCTGCCATCAAGCTGAACCCAAAAAGATATCAGCGCGAAAAGCCCAGAAGTTTCAACGACTTCCGGGCTTTTTTG
>ERZ772881.434-NODE-434-length-47107-cov-9.326086_pt1 | contig 47107 bp, 31 predicted proteins | sample MGYA00580581_ERZ772881 | MGnify/ENA primary metagenome ERZ772881 (study PRJEB29015, sample SAMEA2737668) | human gut metagenome | biome: human gut; feature: human-associated habitat; material: faeces | place: China | collected 2012 ...
CTTTTGTTGCCAACCGGCGTATTTCCGGAAAGCGAGTGCAAAGGTATAGACTTTTCCAATACCTGCCAAATATTTCTCCAACTTTTTTGCAAAATTGTTAGATAATTGATTTATATCAAGAACAGAGATGGCTTTAAATGGGGGATGGGATTAATGGGGTTAATGGAAATATTCTGGGGAAAAGAGGAAGAAGGCACAATGCTGAACGGGCACTGCCATTACAATGAAATGGTGATGCGATTAAACCGTAATCGCGATGCGATCTCACTGTAATGGGACGGCCATTGTTATTGAAACGCATTGGCTGACGTTCGACAAACAATCGTACGGCGTTCGATAAACAATTGTACGGCGTTCGATAAACAATCGGTCGGCGTTCGACAAACGATCGGCTGACGTCGACGGAAGAGGTAAGCCCTACCGTTTCTTAGCCTCTCTATACTCAGCCGGCCTCACTCCAAACTGCTTCACGAAACACTTGGTAAAATAAGAGGCACTGTTGAAACCGACCAGGAAACTGATCTCTGATACGGAATATTTATCATCAAGGAGCATCTGCGCAGCCTTCCTGAGACGTATCACCTGTATCATCTCATTAGGTGTCGTGTCGGTGAGCGACTTTATCTTTGCAAACAAGCCCGAGCGGCTCAGTCCCAGTTGCTGCGCCACGAAGTTGACATTCAATGCCGGATTATTGACGTTGTTCTCAATGATCTTCTCCATATTAGTCAGAAGACTACTGTCGAGTGCATTACCTGCGATATTTGCAATCGGCTCTTCTGGCGATCCTGCAAACTCTTCCATCAGTTGCTTCCGTCTTGCCGTCAAATTTCGGACACAGGCATCAAGATAGCGCATGGAGAACGGTTTCCCAATGAAGGCATCAGCTCCGATGTCCATACCCTTCACCTTACTGTCGTCATCCGTCTTGGCCGTGAGCATGATAAAGGGGATGTGACTGGTTTTCGGGTTCTGCCTTATTTTCTTGCAGAGCTCCTCACCGTCCATATTAGGCATCATCCAGTCGCTGATAATCAATGAGACATTGTATTTATTGAGTAGGCGAAGAGCCACCACGCCATCCTCCGCCGTCAGCACCTGACAACGATTCATGAAGTTATGCTTCAGATATAAGAGCATATCTTCATTATCCTCAACGATAAGGACGGTCTGCTTGGCAATGACATCCTCAGAGACAGATGCCTCAACATTTTGCATATCATCCACCACCTCAGGCTCTGACTTTTCCTCCGTACTTACGCCCGGTTGGGAAGTGGGGAGTGTTACACAGAAAAGAGAGCCTTCCCCGACCTGCGACATCACCTCTACTGTGCCTCGATGCGCCGCCACAAGACTGGATACGATACTAAGTCCGATACCCGTTCCCGGCTTGTTGTCTTTTGCTTGATAGAAAGGATTAAAGATACGCTGCTGCTCCTCTGAACTGATTCCGCAACCATTATCTTCAACCTCAATGACAAACTTATCCTGTCCTATCCGACACGAGAGACGTACCCAGTCTTTTGTATACTTTGTGGCATTGGTCATGAGGTTACTGATAATCTTCGTCAGCCCTTCAGCATCGACAGCTGCGACGAAGTCCTCTTCCGGATATTCCACTTGAAGCGTTGCCCCATTCTGCTTAAGTGTCGGTTCAAAGCGCTCAGCCACCGCCTTCATGACGTCTTTGATATGGCAAAGTGTGAACTTCACCTTCAGTTCCTTTTGCTGAACCTTGTTGAAGTCGAGCAACTGATTGACAAGTCCTAAAAGCCGTTGTGCATTGCGGTCAATGACATCGAGTGTAGACGCCACAGCAACATTATCACCTACTGTGCGTCCTATCTTCTGCCACTTGTTCTTGAGCGTTTCCAATGGTCCGATGATGAGCGAGACCGGTGTACGTATCTCATGGGCAATCATCGTAAAGAAGTGCAACTGTGCATCGCGCATCTCTTTTTCCTTATGCTCATTCATCTCTTTCAGTTTGCGCTGATGCAATCTCTCGGCCCTTTGTAACCGCATGTGCACATAAAAGTAGATGACGGCAAAGAAAGCCAACAGATAGAACAGTTTAGCCGGGAGCGACCAATAGAATGGCGGATGAATCACGATCCGCAACGTTGCTTCCTTTGAAGACCACAGACCATCATTGTTTGAAGCCTTCACACGGAACGTGTATTCTCCAGGCGGGATATTGGTGTAGACTGCCTTATGTTCAGAGCCAACGTATATCCAGTCCTTATCAAATCCTTCCAAACGGTAGGCATATTGATTTTTCTCCGGAGAAACATAACTCAGCGCAGCAAAATGAATGGTGAACATATTGTCTTTGTGGGATAAACTGACATGATCGACATAGTCCAATGCTTCCGGAAGCTTGTTGGAGCCCGCTTTTACATCTTTGTTATAGAGTTCCAACGCTGTAATAAACACATTAGGGATGCATCCATTTTCCTTTATCTGATAAGGATAGAACATGCTGACGCCATTGACCGAGCCAAGCCAGATGCTGCCGTCAGCCGACATCATCATAGCATTGCTCTGGAAAGGCCCTGACAACAGGCCATCCTCACGGTTGAAGACATGAAGTCTGCCATCCGGCAGGATATGAACAAGTCCTATAGAAGAAGACAGCCATAACTCGCCTTGGTTGATGACAAGTCCTGTAAAGACAGCCGAATCCGTCTTTACAGGTATGCGCCTGAATCGGTCAGCCTTAGGATCATACATACACAGTCCATCATCCGTAGCAATATAGAGATTGCCATTAGAATCCTCACGGATGGCATTCACGAAGTTGTTACATAACGAGGAAAAAGCCGAAGACATCAGATAATGCTTCCATTTTCCGTTTCTCCCGAGTTTCCATAACCCATCGCCCTGCGTAGCAAACCACACATTGCCGCTTCTGTCTTCTTCGATGTCAATGACTGTACCACCCGTAGGCCGCACTATAGAGAACTTATCCGTGACTTTATTATACAGACTGATACAGGTCATCGTACCCGCCCATAGATTTCCTTGACGGTCTCGGAGGAGAGAATAGCAACTGGACGATGTGCCACTTTTATCCACGACATAGGTTTTTAGGACACTTGTCTGCCTGTTCAGTCTGATCAGACCGCGGCCGTAAGACCCGACCCAAAGTGTATTGCCCTCAGCCAATAATCCGTGGACATTATAGGTGGCAAGCGCTGCCTTACCCGGGAAATCGACAAATGTTTTAAGCCGTGGGTCAAAACAGTTTAAGCCTCCGTCATCCGTCGCAATCCATATATGGTGATCGTCATCCTCGCAGAATCGCCCTACAACATTACCATGGAGCCCATTATCACTTGTAAGTGTCAGGAAGCGATTGTCCATGGGTGAATAGTAGTTGACGCCACCATAGAAGGTACCGAGCCAGCAGCCACCCTCTCTGTCACGTACTATACTATAGACAAACCGACCCGCAGCGCCTGAGATATTGAAGGCATTGCTGATCATCGACCACTGATTATCGCGAAAGTCATATTGCATCACGCCCTCGTCGCAGCCCAGCCAGTATTCATCCGGCGAGGCCCGATAAATAGTATGGATATGAGTACCCAAACCAGTCAACAAGGGATTTGTCAACTGACGCGTTGTTCCATCAGGAGAAACAAGGAAAAGGCCTTCTTTCCAAGACCCCATCAACATTTGTCCATCTCGGGCCTCAGCCATACACATCCCGTCAAACGCGTTTTGTCCTTTGAGACGAAACAACTCAAAGGATCCTCTTGCACGGTTCAACCTGTAAAGCCCCTGCTTGCGAGCCATCAGCCAGACCTGATTTCCACCGTCAATAAACACAGAGACCAGGGAGATACCTTTCTTGAAATTGTAATGTCCGCATCCTCTAAGATCTTTGCGCACACAAAAGACTCCATCATTCAAGGTCGCCACCCAGATGTTTCCATCAGCATCGATATCGAACGCCATGACATGGCCACGGACCACCGGATGAAGCGTACGAAACTGTTCCGTACGAGCATTCAAAAGAAAAGCGCCATGGGATGTACCAACCACCAGACCATACTTCGAGACAGCCAGCGTTCCTACATATTGGTCGTTCTGCACTTGAGGTATCCTTAATGGTCTAATACTATAACCATCGTACCGGCAGAGTCCATTGTCGGTTCCAAACCAGATAAAGCCTTCTTTGTCCTGCACGACAGAGCGCACGGTGTTGGAAGGCAGTCCGTTCTCCATACTGATATTACGGACTGCCATTCGTTGGGCAAAGCTGCAAACCGGCAGGAGCAGCAAAAGAAGAGCGGCTAAGATTCTATTCATCTCTTACTTTCCGCTATTGGATAGATCAACATCCAAAGGCATGATATCGTTAGTTTTCCTCTTGCAAACTCACTGTTTTTTATCCGAAAACAAGCTGTTTTCGATGAAGAAATCACTTATTTCTTGGATAATCTCACCATCAACACGCCATGAGCGGGAATGACAGCCTTCGTGCGTTCTGCCGTTGTGCCTATTTCTTTATGCTTCCACAAGTCTCTGATGGCATAAGTGTACTGGTGCATATCCACCTCATTGGCAAAGTAAATGGTGTTTGCATGCCAGTTGTAGTCGAGCTTCCACGGTGTCTCCTCACGGTTCATGAAGCAGACGGCAAGCTCGCCACCTTTGAGGGGCTTCGCCCATATCTCATGTTCACCCATATCCATGAACCTGCGGCCTTGCTCACCCAAGGAATCCTGGTCAACAGCGATCACTTCTTTGTTGGTCAGTATCTCCTTTGTGTCGTTGTCCATTTTCGTGAGGTCATTACCCGCCATCAAAGGAGCGGCGAGCATCGCCCACATGGAGAAATGGGTGATATATTCATCCTTTGTCATTCCACCGTTACCTACCTCGAGCATCTCTGCATCGTTCCAATGGCCCGGTCCTGCGTATGGATAAAGGTCTGCCACCCTGTCAATGACACTCAGCACACCTACGCCGCCCCAGTCGAAGACACACTGATAGCAGTCGCGGATATCAGCTGTGACCCGCCAGAGATGACCGATACCTTTGCCCCATTTCCATGGCTCATGCTCACCCCACTCGCAGATACTCAGCACGATTGGTCTCCCCGATGCCTTAATGGCATCTGCCATCGTGGCGTAAGCTGCCTGTGCATTCTGCCCTTCGTCGGAGCACCAGTCATACTTCAGATAGTCGATGCCCCACTTGGCGTACATCAAGGCATCTTGGAACTGATGTCCACGGCTGCCGGGTCTGCCCTGGCACGTATAACTGCCTGCACACGAGTACAGTCCGAACTTCAAGCCTTTGGAATGGACATAATCGGCGAGATACTTCATGCCATGTGGGAACCTATCGGGATCAGCCACAATGAAGCCCAGCGAGTCGCGACCTACTTGCCAGCAATCGTCAATGACGATATACCGGTAGCCGGCATCACGCATACCTGTAGAGACCATGGCATCCGCCATCTGCATGATCAGTTTCTCGCTTACGTTGCATCCGAACTTATTCCATGAATTCCAGCCCATGGGTGGTGTCAGCGCCTGAGTGAGATAAGCAGAGTCGGACACCTCCTTGGGCGTGTTGAACGACATCTGTGCCTTTGAAGGCAGCAGCACTGCCAATGACAGTGCTGCTGCAAATATGATCTTTCTATTCACAAACATACTAGATAAATTGAAGAACATGTGCTCTTCTAATACTGCTCAACATATATCAATATTACCTATTAGAGTCGTAACCCGGATTCTGCTTCAAATTCCTATTTGTTTCCAAAGCACTTAATGGGATGGGGAAAATTGCTGTATGACCATCAGTTACAGCCGTGTGGTTAAACCAGTTTTTCTTCGAATAGGTACCAAACCTAATCATTTCTGTGCGACGCTGTGCCTCACAAGCGAACTCCCAGCCCCATTCATCGTAAAGACCTCCCAGGGTTACTGGCGTCTGATCCCCTGCAACATCTATGTTATTATCCCAATCTAAAGTGCCATATTTGATTCTTGTATCTCCTTTCAGTTCTGCAACAGTCACCGTAGCCTTAGACTCGTCATCAAAATCGCGCTGACGTAATTGTGTAACTATTTGTGCAGCCTCATCCTCATTTTGACCAAGTCTCAATAAGCATTCTGCCTTATCCAGTAGTACTTCGGCATATCTGAAGAATGGGAAGTCATTATTCCATTTACCATTGGTTGTCGAAGGATCACTGCCATATTTCCAAATACGATATCCATAATCTATACTCGTATAGTTAATACCATTTTTCATACACGTAAGTGATGGCAAATAGTTCTTGCACATCCAGGCAAGTTTCCCTACATTGGAACCTGTAGTATAATATTGCGGTCCTATCAGCCACGTATCTTCAAGGCGTTTGTCTCCTTCCTCATATGATTTAATAAACTGAGGATTTGCACAACTACCTCCCCAAAAATAATCGCTCGAGTTACCAAAAACATATTTTGCTATAGGTGGGAACCACTTATGTTGCATCTGAAAACCTTGATAACGACTATCATAGGGTACAGCAAAAATAATCTCTTTATTGGAAGAGCCATTATCATAGGCAAAGATGCTCTTGTAGTCAGTAGACAAAGAGAACTTACCACTATTGATTATTTGGTTACAACAATTAAGGCACTCTTTCCAATACGCAGTGCCCGTATATACTTCTCCATTCAGGTATACCCTTGCAAGCGCTGTTAAGGCTCCCCATTTTGTAAGGCTACCATAAGTACTTGCATCAACAGTCTCAGAAAGGGCAGGTATAGCTGCCTTCAATTCTGAAACGACAAAATTAAACACTTCTTTCCTCGTAGCCTGCTTAGGCACACTATCATTAAAATGAGTAACCAGAGGCACATTCCCATGAGTATCAAGCAGCATCATATACCACACAGCTCGAATAGCACGTAAATCCGCAATGGTACTACTCTTTTGACTGTCACTCAACTTGAACTCACCATTCTCTATTTGATCCAAGATACGATTAGCATTATTGATAGCAGAATATGGAGTATCATAGCAATTTTCAGTTTGCCATGATTCAGAGTTCCACGTGTGTTGGTGCATTCGACGATAAGTTCCACCGTCATCCCATCCATTAGGTCTGGTCGGAGTAACTACTATGTCACCGCTTTCCTCTTGTGCATCAAACAATCCTTGCTAGTCCATAATGTACGTGAGAGGATGATAAACACTCGCAATCAGAGAAGCCAAACTCTCATCATTAGCCCTAAAGTTAGATTCACTTACTTCTGAATATACCCTCTCATCTAGATTTGTACATCCCGTAATTCCAATAGTTAGGAACACGATCGGCATCAGGTATCCAATATAATATTTTCTCATGATTCAAAAATTTATTGATTTCAATAATCAGAACGTAACATTCAAACCAAAGGTGAAAGACCTTGTTGTTGGATATTTATCACGATCATCTGTTCCTGGTGTAAGTCCAGTGATATCAACCTCAGGATCCAATCCTTTGTACCCTGTTATTGTAGCAAGATTCAAACAACTTGCATAAATACGCAGTCGTTGCAACCACTTTATCTTCTTGACATTAAATGTATAACCTAAGGTAACATTATCTATTTTCCAAAAATCACCATTCTCAACATATTCACTCACAAAGCGCTGAGAGTCATTAAGACGAGTAGACTTTCCAGTATATGTTATACTCTTCTGATCTGAAGAAATGGAGACTATTGAATGTCCATCAAAAGCACTATTAAGCACATTGTATTGAATTGTTGGATTAGCATAGAACATTTCCTGGAAGTTCAGAATTTTTGCCCCAAACTGCCCACGCATGTTAATACTCATATCCCAGCCTTTATATGTAAAGGTATTGTTGAAATTCACAAAATGTTTTGGTACGCCATTACCAAGAACCTGACGGTCCTCTGTCGTCGCTTTTTCAGCAACGTCATAATATTTTTCTCCCATTAGATTACCTTGGTCATCACGCACCAATCGCTCCACGACCCATTTACCTTCTTCATTAATTCCAACAGACTTCAACCCAAAGAAGCTACCGATTGGGTCTCCAACCTTCACACGATGGGTTTCTGTTTGGATAGGTTCGCCAGTATAACCCGTTGTAAACCTGTCGGTCGACATAGTAAATTTATCATTACTTATAGAACGAATCTCATTGCTATTATGCGAGTATGAGAAATTCAAGTTCCACTCGAAGTCTTTTGTCTTTACAGGTATTGCGTTAATCAATATCTCAATACCCTTATTACGAATTTTTCCGACATTGGCCATAATGGTACTGTACTGATAAGGAGGTACGGGAACAGAATAGTTCCACAAAGCATCTCTCGTATCTCTCAAATAAAGGTCAATACTTCCACCTAAACGTCCACCAAAGAACTCGTAGTCGACACCTATATTATACTCATATTTCTTTTCCCATCGAAGATCAGGATTAGCATTACGTGTTGGATTCAAGATCTTAACCCACTCATTGTTATACAAGAAATAGTCACTGTATCCATAAGAAGCCAAGCTCTGATAAGGATCATTTATATCTATACCCGTGATACCAAATCCAGCTCTAAGTTTAAGATTGTCTATCCATTTAATATCTCTCATGAACTTTTCATTGCTCATGCGCCAGCCTAAAGATACTCCTGGGAAATTACCCCATTTATGATCTTCACCAAATTTTGAGCTTCCCTCATGACGAATGGAGAACATAGCAAGATAACGGTCATCATAGTTATATGTGACACGTCCAAAGAAACCTATTAATTTGGTTTCATATTTATAAGAAGATAAAGAAGCTGTCCCTTGAGCTATACCTTTACCTGCTTCCATCAAATTATAGGTATAAGCATCAGTCGGGAAGTTTCTATTACTCTCTGAAAAATACTCCATCCGATTATCTTCATAACTGTAACCTGCTATAGCCTCAATATTATTCTTACCAAATTTATGATGCCAATCAGCTGTAAGCTCAACATTGTTGTAGATATAATCACTGCTATAACGGTAAGCATAGCCATTTAATCCATTTTCTGTTGTAGACGGATGCTCTTTTGTTTGATAATATCCACTTATGGAATTCTGGCCTTTTCTTGTCACCGACCCCTTAAGCATAAAGTCTTCGAAAGGACGATAAACCATCGTACCTGTAAAACGGATATTACGGTTACGGGCTGAGCCAATATTTTCGTTCTGTAAAGATACAGGATTATCGTAAAAGTACACGTTCCGCTCTACATATTTACCCTTCTCATCGTAAATAGGCTGAGTAGGATTCTGAATGCAGGCATCTCTGTAGACTGTACCATTACTAACACCATAGGGGTATTTCAACTCACTGGCAATAAGCATAATTGTTGTTGTAAGTTTATCATTGAACATCCGATGTGTGAGTTCAAGATTCGCTCTTATATTTTTACCGTTCGTTTTCTTTAATGTCCCTTGACGATTCTGATAGTTTAATGATGCAATATAACTAACAGTCTTACTACCCCCACGGAAAGTAAGATCATGATTGTGGCTTAATGCTATCCTACTGACCTCCTTAAGCCAATCTACTGAAGCCCCATAATCTTTGTCATCTGCTCCTGAAGGTGACCATCCTTCGGCAAGACGTGAACGTAATTCGTCAGCATTAAGGAAATCCGCTTTTTTAGCTTGATAGGATGTTGATAAATATCCATTATATTCTATTGATGGAGCAGATTCACGACTTCCACTCTTGGTCGTTATTATGATAACACCATTAGTACCCCGAGTTCCATAAATAGCTGTAGCAGAACCATCCTTCAGCACATCTATACCTTCTATCTCCTCAGGCGCCACAGTTGAGAAGCTACCTGGAACACCATCAACCAAAACAAGAGGAGCACTACTTCCCATCAGTGATGAAGTACCCCGAAGCATAACTGTTGTCGAGCCATTAGGATCACCAGAAGGCAAGGAAATACTAAGTCCTGCCACCTTACCCTGCACAAGCTGACCCGCATCGATCACACTACCAGCATTAAAATCCTTAGCTTTAACACTGGCAACACTACTTGTAACATCGGCCTTCTTCTGAGTACCATAACCTATGACGACCACCTCGTTAAGGTCCGTAAAATCTTCCTCCATAACAATATCATGCTTAGCACTTGATGCCGTAAAACTCTGACTCTTAAAGCCAACATAAGTCACCTCAACCATCTTACCTCGAGGAATAGAAAGTGTATAGTGACCATCAATATCAGTTATCGTACCTTTCTTGGGATTTCCTTTTTCCGTAACTGTAGCTCCCACTATAGGATCTCCATGGGTGTCCTTAACGACACCCTGTAGAGTAAACTTCGTTTGCGTGACAGTCTGAACAGACGTCGATTCTGTAGCAACAGATTTAGCAGTAGCAAGAGTAGCTACACTAGCAAAAGCTACTAACATAATAGCTTTAGCATAGACTCGGCAACGAATCGATACAAAGGATAGTTGCTTGTGTTTCATACTCATTTATTTAAAGGGTTAAAAACTTCTATTTCAATTTCTCTGCAAGTACAAAGTAAATAAAAATTATCACTCGCACCTACAAAAATCGTGTATTTGAATGAAAATATCGTCCAAATGGACGATATTCCCCTATCTATCATTGTCCGATGGCAGTCTTGAGTCTTTTCACGGCATTATTGATCATATCCTTCGTGCCGCTGCCATCCGTGACATAACGCATCACCATCTTGCCATAAGCTACGGCATCTTTAAGCGCTTTAGGCGAAGAGTCATCCGGCGTGCCAGCACGACGGAGTACGGCTGAGAGCGGTTGCAGGTCCTCCATCTCTGCGAGATTGCTTGGGCGCATGGTGTTGATGGCTTTGTTAAGAGAAGCAGCCACCGTTTCAACCTCATTTGCAGAAACGTTTTTCTTTCCTTTCTTGACCACACTCTGGGCATCGGTCATTGCCTGTTGCAATCGCGCATAGCCATGGGGAGCCCAAGCATTCTTCTCGGATACTCGCTCACCGGCAATGTCCAGAAGACTCTTCAGCTCGGTAAAGTCGACGACTTTAGTTTTCTTTGTTGTCATACCACTGTCTACCAGGCGATAATAATGAGTAGAGTTCTCATTCCGATAATAGTCGGGCAAGAAAGTCATGCCGTTGATACTCAACGAGGGTGCTTTAGTATTATTGAGTACTAATGTCTTTCCTTTAGCGTTTATATCAGAGATATTTAAGGTTGCTTGTTTCCAGGTTGTGGCATTGGTTCCCGTCATACACAGTGGGCCATACATCACCACTCCTGTCCAGGCAGACTTCAACGGCGTACCGTCAGCACTCGCCACCTCGGCAGCGAGCTTGTCGGCTCCATACTCAATATGCGTTGTGAACGGCATAATGACTTCCAACTTGTCGCTGACCGTCCAGTGGTGTCCGGAAATAGTCACGTAAGAGCTTGGCTGATAGTGGTGCTGCACGGGCTTACCATTGAGGAGAACCTCGAAGCCACGTGTAGCCCAGTAAGGCACACGCAGTTTCAGCGTGAAGTCGCCTTCACCTGTCGTCAAACGGATCGTAGAACGCTGGGCTGGCCATGTGCAATCTTGTTCAAGCGTGATACCTTTGTCGCGCCATTGCAGGGTGGTGGGCATATAGAGACACACCCAAAGCGTATTATCGTTGTGGAAATAAGCTGCTTGCTGATATTTAGTATGATTCTCAGAGCCCGTGCCACCACAACAGGTCGACTGTGGTGTCTCATTGCCAAACGGCTTCGTAGCATTGAGACCGACAGCATATTGATAGGTCACCGCATAATAGTCGGGGTCAAGCGAGCCGATGATCTGATTATATAGCCCACGCTCATAATAGTCCATCAGCTCGGCATCATCGGGATTGTATGCATTGAGATCCTTTGTAAGTTTCAGGAGATTATAAGTGCAACAGGTCTCGTTGAGGTCGGGGTTCGCCATCGCCTCTCCTTCCTGCATGCCATTGGTTGCCATGGAGAGCATCTGTGTGTAAGGCTGGCGGAACATCTCACCATTGCCAACTCCACCGGTGGCATACATGTAGCGTCCCTGCACGAGATGCCAGAAGTTGTTGGCTATATTATAATAATGTATATCATGGTTGCTCTTGTAGGAGCGCAGTGCACCCACAATCATCGGAATATGCTGGTTGGCATGGCGTGTACGGATATCATCAATGTTCTTAGCCAAAGGACCATAGAATTTCGGCGCATCGAAGCACTGTGCCGCCTCAAGCAGTCGCGCTTTGTCTGTAGAATCTGTCACCATCTCCGACAGACGGGAGAGACTCTCCTGCATACCGCCCACCTCGCCGGCGATGTACATATCCCACATTTCGTAGCGGTTGCCAGGCTTGGCACGCCGTTCTTCCTGCGCACCATCAGCCTTGACATACGTACGATAATGCATCCGGTTCCATACCCATAGGCCCATATCCTTGGCTATGAGTAGCGCCTTGGCTGCAACTTCCTTGTCATCGAAGAGCGTGGCAATATCGATCAGGCCGGCAAGTTCCTTATGTACTGTATAATAAGGTGCCCACACCCAATCAGAGTTGTTGTAAGGCCGGTACATCTCTATCAGTGCACAGTGCTGGGCGGGGATGGCATTGAGATAACCATAGCCATATTTCTCGGGATGTTTCTTATACTCATCAAAGACCACCCACGTTCCTTTCATATTCTTCAGTTCACTCTCCGGTGCAAAGTCGCGCGCTTCCCAGTAGCGACCCAGAGAGTCGTTCCAAACAAAGGTCTTTTCCTGACAGGCACGGAGCTCATTGACCATCCGTGTGATGTTCTTCTTGAGGATTGCTTTCTGCTGCGGATCTTTCGTCACGGCATAAGCCTGGGCTATGGCAGACATGTAATGCCCGGAGCCATGGCCTTTGAGCTTCGTATCGGGCGAATCCCATCCGTCAGCAACCTTATAGCCTTCTGTCGACATGTTGTAAGTGTCACGGTAGTTATAAAGCTGTTGTGTCACATCCCAAGAGCAGATGGCTGCAATCGCCTCGTCGCGGTTGTGCGTCAGCCGGTTGTCGCCATTGATGGTTACGTCTGAAAGTGGAGAGGTTTGAGCTATCTCCTTCTTCTCTTCATTGGCAGGCATCGAAACGACCTTTATCTTTGCCGTGATGGGATAGCCATTGCCGGTAGTCTCATCACCTATTATATATCCTTTCAACTCATAGCTACTACCCATGGGGTGAATGGCGCTGTCGGCCTCAGCCTGTTCAGTAGAGAGCGGTGCATTCATCCATCTCACCTGCCGCCATTCAGAAGAACCATTCTTATAGGTCACCCACACACGATTGGGCAACTGTGGCGCTTCACCTACCGGACAGTTGATCTTCACGGGTGCGACACTCTCAATGGTTTTAGCTGATGCCTGAGCAGTTAAGGTCAGAGGTGCAGCTATGGCTACAACTATGATACGCTGAGAAATCATATTTGAGTATTTTTAGTTTCCTGTCGCAAAGTTAAAGATTTCGACCTTTTCACGCTACCACTATCCTCCAAAAGGATGAAAGAATCGTCCAAGACTTGCTAATAAGACGATTCTTTTATCTTTCTAGACGATAGTGACGTTGACACATTATTTATATTGTCTACTTTTGCATTGTAAACCCATAAAACAACAAGAATCGATGATAACCTCAAAGAAACATCATAAGCTCACCGTGTTCAAAGCACTTCTACCGATGGTCTTGATTGGGGCATTCCTACCCATACAAGCTCAGATAGCGAAATACAATACTCCCGGAGACGGCAACCCCGTTTTGCCGGGCTACTTTGCTGACCCCACGGTAAAGAAGTTCGGCGACACCTATTATATATATGCCACAACAGACGGGAGCGGTGCAGGCTTTGGTCCGGCACAACTCTGGCAGAGCAAGGACTTCCGCAATTGGACGCTCATGCCGATGAACTGGCCCGACAGTCACTGGATATGGGCACCCGACGTGATGTATAACCCTCAAAACAAGAAATACTATTATCTCTATTGTCAGCCATGCAAACTCCATCTCGGCATCAGTGACACGCCGCGTGGTCCTTGGAAGAATGTCTTAGGAGAAAGTGAGGCCGTGCTCGTGCCTGACCGTTTTGTGAAGAACGCCATCACCCTCGATGGTCAGACCTTCCAGGATGATGACGGCTCGGTATATATGTATTGGGGCACATGGGGAATCTATAAAGGCTTCGGCTGTGGAGCAGGACGCCTCAACCCCGACATGAAGTTGTTCGTTGAGACAAAGCTCATTCCCAACACAGAGATAAAGAACTTCTTTGAGGCTCCCTTTGTCTTCAAGCGCAATGGCATCTATTATTTCATGTATTCCTGTGAGCACTGTGAGGATGCCAGCTATCATGTGGAATATGCTACGGCCAATCATCCACTCGGGCCCTACACATGGCATGGCACCATTCTGAAGACCAATGAAGACGGCACAGTTCACGGACCTGGACACAACAGTGTGCTGGTGGAAGAAGGCAAGTATTATATTGTCTATCACCGACACGATAACCCCCACTCTAACCGCGGCTTCCATCGGCAAGTGTGCATCGACCGTATAGAGTTCAATGCCGATGGGACCATCAAGCCTATCGTCCCTACCCATGAGGGCGCCTTCCACAATACAAAGAATGTCTTAAAGTCAAAGAACCTTGCCTATGAGGCCAAGGTCACAGCGTCCAGTCATTATGACGATAACTTCCGCCCCGAATATGCTGTAGATGACAATAACGGTACGCAGTGGAAGCCCTACTATCTCGACCGACCGGCATGGCTGCAGATAGACCTCGGCAAACCTAAGACCATCCGCACGATATGGACACAATTCGAATATGGCACCCAGTTTTATCAGTATCTCATCGAAATTTCTAATGATGCTATTCATTGGAATGTGTTCTCTGACAAGCGACAGAACCGGCTCGCTGGCTCACCGATGGTAGACTTTGGCAATGCTAGAGCCCGGTACGTACGTCTCACCTATACAGGTGGAGAGATGCGAGGATTTGGAGGCGCTATTTGGAACATCAAGGTCTTTGCTGATACAGAGGCCAGTTGTCCACAACAATGGATTGGTATGACACCTGCTGACTTCAATGGCAATGAATGGAAGAACCATGAAGGCATGCTTGGTGGCAGCATGAAAATCGTTCAAGGGTCCGCTCTCCGCACACAGGAAGGCGGTCGAGATGCCGTGACTCTGCAACCGGGAACCATAATGAAGATGGATTGTGCCCTTCTCGGTAACAATAGAGAGCACTCACTTTCTGCCATGGCGTATGAGAATGGTACATGGAGACAAATTCAAGAAGACAATCCGCATCTTCGTCTTAAAGAAGGTGTTTTGGAAATCGCTGCTGATGAGAAGCCTTTCACCATCTCCAATCTTCGCTATTATAACTGGGAGCAGTCTCCTGCAGAGAAGGCTTTTGATGCCGTCAGCGACATCAGACGACCCGAACCAGCCTACAACAAGGAACAAGGATTGGTTGTCGATCTCAATGCCGACTGGTACAACGAAGATGATGCCATAGCATACCTGAAGAATGGATCTCCACAAGATACCGCTCTTAAAGGAGAGTTCGAGATTCAGAGCGATACTGCGGCCATCGTCAAAGTTATCGATGGCAAGAAAGCCTTTGCTTTCACGGGTAAGGAATGGTACCGATCCAACTTCATGTTACCTGCCACACTCCGTGACAATGCCCCTTACACAATGGAAGCATGGATTCTGAATCCAGAGATAGCCGAGAACGAATGTGCCGCCGATTTCACCAGTTCTCACGACGAATTGGAGAAGCTGATGCTGAACAATGGCACCGAGCCGCGATGTGGCATTGTCAATCATTATGGTTGGTATGAGGATGTCGGCAATAAGGAAGAGAAGAACCTTGCGGGTCAGTGGCAACATATCTATGTTTGTTTCGACGGACGTATAGAGCGCATCTATATCAACGACAGGCTTATCTCAGAGAAGGACATCCAATTGCTTGTCAAGCCCTCTCAATTCATCCTCCTTGGTCGCAATGCTGAAGGAGCTTGGCCTTTCACCGGATACCTTCACACTTTGAGACTTTGGGACAAATACATACCCATTGAGAATAAAGAGTGGTGAAAGTACACTCATATAGAATTGTTTTATTAACTTTGCAACAGAAAAACATACATAAAAACTTCAATACTGTATGAAGAAAACAATCATCACACTCACGCTCGCAGTAACGGCTCTTCTTCCTGCCACCGCCCAGCAGAAGATCAAGTCGGCAGGCTATCCCATCACACCCGTACCTTTCACCTCGGTGAAGGTATGGAACAACACATTTTGGGGACAACGCTTAGAGACTTCAAGAAAAGTCACCATTCCTCTCGCATTCAGTAAATGTGAGAACGAGGGACGATACAAGAACTTTGAGCGTGCTGCCGAGAACATGAAGCATTCATCGGACAAATACAATGTGGCGAAGCTCATGCCTTACTCTTTCGATGACACCGATCCTTATAAGACCATCGAAGGAGCAAGCTATATCCTCCAGACTTATCCCGACAAGAAACTGCAACACTATGTAGACAGTATCATCGATATTATCGGGACAGCCCAAGAGCCGGACGGCTATCTCTACACGGCCCGCACACAAAACTATATCCACCCTCACCCATGGTCAGGACCGAAGCGCTGGAGCAAAGAGGAAGACTTGAGTCATGAACTTTATAACCTCGGTCATCTTATCGAAGGAGCCGTGGCTCACTGGCAGGCAACCGGCAGCCACAAGCTCCTTGACATTGCTTGTCGCTATGCCGACTGCGTGTGCAAGGAAGTGGGGCCTAATGCCCGACAGGCTTGCGTAGTGCCCGGACATCAGATTGCAGAGATGGCTCTCTGCAAACTTTATCTTGCTACAGGCCGCAAACGTTACCTCGACGAGGCAAAGTTCTTCCTCGACTACCGCGGGAAGACTGCAGTTCGCAACGAATATTCGCAAAGCCATGAACCCGTCCTCGAACAAGACGAGGCTGTCGGTCATGCAGTACGTGCTACATACATGTATGCTGGCATGGCAGACGTGGCAGCCCTCACTGGCGACACAGCTTATGTTCATGCCATCGACCGCATCTGGAACAATATCGTGTCGAAGAAACTCTATATCACGGGGGGTATCGGAGCAACAAGCAATGGTGAGGCTTTTGGCGCCAACTATGAGTTGCCGAACATGAGCGCCTACAATGAGACGTGTGCCGCTATCGGCAATGTGTATGTGAACTATCGTCTTTTCCTTCTCCACGGTGAGAGCAAATACTTCGACGTACTGGAACGTACGCTCTACAACGGCCTCATCGACGGTGTGAGCATGGACGGCGGCGGCTTCTTCTACCCCAACCCATTGGAAAGCATGGGGCAGCACCAGCGCCAGTCGTGGTTCGGCTGTGCCTGCTGTCCCAGCAATATCTGCCGTTTCCTCCCCTCGCTCCCCGGCTATGTCTATGCCGTGAAAGACCGTAATGTCTACGTCAATCTCTTCCTCAGCAACTCGTCCAGCCTCGTCGTTGGCGGTAAGAAAGTATTGCTGAACCAAGACACCCGCTATCCTTGGGACGGCGACATTACCATCAAGATCGGCGAGAACAAAGCCGGCACCTTCGGACTGAAGATCCGCATCCCTGGTTGGGTGAAAGGGCAGCCCGTACCCTCCGACCTTTATTACTACACTGACGGCAAGCTTCTCGGCTATGCCATCACCGTCAATGGCAGGAAAGCAGAGGGCACTGTCACGTCTGACGGTTACTTCACGGTGTCACGCCAGTGGAAGAGCGGCGACGTGGTGCACGTACATTTCGATATGGGGGTGCGCACGGTCCGTGCAAACAATCAGGTAGCAGCCGACCGCGGACAAATCGCTGTCGAGCGTGGCCCTATCGTCTATGCAGCCGAATGGCCCGACAACAAGTTCAACATCATGAACGTACTCGTCAACCAACACCCTACCTTCACCACGGGCACCATGCCTTATGCCACCTTCATCGCAGACTCGCTGAAGAACAAGCTGACGCAATACCAAGGCCAGTGCATCGGGACGCTCACCACACCCGCGCAGACGCTGACCTTCGGTGAGGACGGACGGCTCGCCACAAAGGATGTGAGCCTAAAGCTCATTCCTTACTTTGCCTGGGCCCACCGCGGCAACGGCAACATGAAGGTGTGGCTACCGCAGGACGTATCGGCAGCACGTCCCACCACACCCGCCACACTCGCCTCTCAAGCCAAGGTGGAGTTCTCCGTCAAGCTTGGTGCCAAGGGCAGCGTCAACGACGGGCTCGTACCGCAGAACGCCGACGACCGCACCATACCCTACTGCCATTGGTGGCCTAAGACAGGCACGACGGAATGGGTGACCTACACCTTCCCTGAGACGAAGGCTGTGCAGACGGCCACCGTCTATTGGTACGACGACCAGCCCTGGGGCGGATGCAGCGTGCCCACCTCATGGCAGATTCTCTATCAGGACGCTCAAGGCAACTGGCAACCCGTAAGCGGTGCCGACGCCTATCCAGTAAAGAGAGGCGCACCATGCATCGTCAACTTCACTCCCATCAAGACAAAAGCATTGCGACTCCAATTCCAGATGCCTGCCGACAAGTCGTGTGGCATCTTCGAGTGGAGCGTGAAATAGCAATCCCCAAAGTATAAAGACTTTTGTGAGAAACCCTTTTTATATCTTCAAGCTCAAGCAAGAGGAGCGGTGGCCAGCCTTGGCTGCCCTCCTTTATGTTGTTTTCTGGAATGTGCTGGTCATCAGCAAGTACGCTGACAAGTTCTTTGCCCTGAGTGACAACTACCGCAAGCTATTCCTCAAGTTTCAGGTCTCTGGCTTCGACCCCATCTCCTACATCGTCATCTCGCAGTGGGACACTGGCTACAACATCTACCGTCACCCGCTATTAGCCTTTTTCATGTTCATCCCCAACCAGATCAACCAGGGCCTCATGACGCTGACGGGCACTAACTGGGCCGTAGTCATCATGGCGTTGATTCTAACCTTCTGTGCCTTCTACAGCTTTGTACTGCTGGTGCGTATCTTCCGCGAGATCGTAGGGCTTCGTCGTCTCGACGCGTGGCTGCTGGGCTGGCTGACGTTCTCCTTCGGCTATGTCATCGTAGGCATAAGCGTGCCCGATCATTTCTGCCTGTCGATGTTCATGCTCATCCTCACGCTTTACGTCGCCGGCCGGAAGCTGAAAGCCGGACATCCCTTTACCAAATGGCAGACCATTCTCTTCTTCATCGTCACCGCAGGCATCTCTCTCAACAACGGCATCAAGGTATTTCTCGCCAACTGGTTTGTCAATGGCCGCCGCTTCTGGCGGCCTGTTCACCTGCTGACAGCTGTCATCATCCCCTCGGCCGTGATCTGGCTCGGCGCACGCGTCGAATGGACCCACTTCGAGAAACCCAAGTACGTCGCACGCCAGGAGGCTAAGGCCAAGAAGAACCATGCACAGCGGGAACGGATCCTTGCCGCCTTCCGCGACACCACCTCGCTACGTGATTCTGCAGCTATACAAAAGGCTTTCAGCAACATGATGAAAAAACGGATGATTGCCAAATACCATAGCGACCATCAGAAACCCTGGAATGCACACACCGGCAAACCCATCAACAAGACCGAGTTCGGGCGGTGGACCGATATCTCCACGCCGCGCTGGACATCCATGGTGGAGAATATCTTCGGCGAACCGATACAGCTTCACGACGATCACCTGTTAGGCGATGTGCTGCGCAACCGCCCTGTCATCGTTACCTACCACCATGCCATTAACTACATTGTAGAGGCATTCATCATCGGGCTCTTCCTCCTCGGCATCTTCTGCGGGCGCAGATCACGCTTCCTCTGGCTGGCACTGTCGTTCTTCAGCTTCGACCTGGTAATCCATTTTCTCTTGGGCTTCGGCCTCAACGAGGTCTACATCATGTCGCCTCACTGGCTCTTTATCCTCACCATCGCGATGGCCTACGCCCTGAAACAGTGGGAGGACACACGCTGGCGCATGCCGCTACGGCTGTCAGTCACCACGCTCACCCTCTGGCTCGTGCTGTGGAATGGCCGGCTCTATGCAGGATACCTTGTGTAGACAACAGCAGATACGGACAGAAGCGGAATCGGCTTTTATGCCTCGCATCACCTACATGGCAGGGATGAGTGACCCACCTGTATCCGTAGGCCAGTATGAAGCCCGTTCTCAATAAGTGGGAAATCCTCTCTCTATTGGAAAGTTGCTTTGTCCATGATGAAGCAAGCGTATGGACCATCTTTCAAGTCTTCAAGACTCGTGTGAGGATCCTGCAAAGTGCTTGTAAGCGGCCTCCATGTCCTGGACCACTTCCATGGTGCCAGCATAGTTGCCGTCGGCATCACGTACAGCCATATAGTTAACAAGTACATGCCTGCCGTTTTTCACCATCCAGATAGGTACCTCCTTGCGCTTTCCGTTGCGGAAATCGTTGATGATGCCACGGACCATAGGCTCAATCTTCGGCGGATGGCAAGAGAAGACCTCTCTGTTGAGAGCCGAGGTAGGACGTTTGAAGAGCTTCGGTCCCTCATTGAAGAAACGGTTGATATTGTTGTTGTCCACAAACGTAATCTCCATGGGCAGTGTGTTGAGCACTGCACGCAGCTCATTCAGCGTGAAAGTGCCACCGGGCAGCACCACCTTGTCGTCAGCCATTGCCTGTCGAGTGTTTTCCATGGCATAGTCGTCTCCGTCCTTCCATGTGGTGTGCGCTACGCCAAAGATCACGTCATAGTCCTTGCTGTCAAGGTAGATCTGTTTCCACTCATCGTCCTTGAAGTTAGCAGCGCAAAGCGGGAAGAGGATGTTGTTCTCCTTATAGACCATCTCTACGGCACGGTTCAGCACGTTGGCGGCACAGTCGAGCCATTCCGCTTTGTTTTCCGGCTGACGGATCAGCTTGCCGAACTCTGCCCTGATCTCGTCGTCGAGGGTCCACATCACCTGTGACGGACCGGCAATGCCATATTTTTCTTTCAGCATCGGATAGAGCAGGTCTCCCTTCTTGGCATAGTGCACCGCCACCTGCGCAGCTTCGCGCACGCCGTTCACGATATGAAGGAAAGCCTCCCCTACAGCGGCTTTCTCACCATTGTTCATAGCCTGCTGCAGATCGCCGAACCGCCCTGAGATCCTGCCCACAAGAGCTTCGAGGACATCGTTCTCCTTGTAGAGGACGTTGAGCGGATGGCCTTCCATCGCTCTGAAGCCCGTTGCACGGTCGCGGTTCTCCTTAGCCTGTGCCAGGGAGTGCACTTCCTCGTGTGCGTGCTCGTCGTAATTCTCGATGCCGAAACGACTTTGGTACATACGGCGGCGGGCCGACTCTTCCACCTCTTTCTCTGCATTGGCGATCTTCTCCTCACGGGTGTTGCCATGGAAAAGGGCAGAATGGACATCGCATAGCTGTTGAACCTGCCGGAGGGGCGTGCCTTCCGCAAGCATCTCTTGCTCGGCTTCCATGATCTCAGAAGCTTCAACATCCTTAAAATTCCTCGCAAACTCAGCCCTTACCTTGTTCAGGTCCTCACCGCTGTTCAGCCGTTGCAGATAACTCTTCAGCAGTGCGCGGCGCTCGGATGGGTCTTTTGGCGCTGTCTCCCTCTCGCTGGCCTCCACGGTGTCGGCGCCGGTCACGGGTGGTGTACCTATAAGTTCGAAACCGTTCTCCTGAAGACGTGTGAGGATGTCGAGAATGTCAACGCCTTTGATCTTTGCGCCACGGGGAATAGTCATCAGTCGGCCAGCGGAGTTACGAATGGCTGAGCTTCTAATTTCCTTAAAGCCAAGGTCTGCCATGATATTGATTATTTCCGGATATTCACTTGTCAGTTCATACACGGTCTTGTTGAGGTCTATCTGTTTTGCCATCATCTCGATATAATTAAAATTTCATTTTTCCGGGTACAAAGGTAATCCATCGGAGAATTGGTTGGGAATAACAAATGTGACCGTAATCTCATATTTATTAATCTTTAACGGGTGTGATCTGATCCGCCTTTACACTGTAGACACAAAATGAGAAGACTGTCTCAATCGCCCTTTCCATCATTTTCCTTGCTGTTTGTGCAGTGGTGAGGCCGCAAATCCGTAACTTTGCAGGCAGTTATGAATAATCCATTCCGCGTCTTCAAGATCAAACGGGAAGAGCGATGGCTCGCCGTCATCGCCCTTCTGTTGTTTACAGCGCTCAACGCCCTGACCGTCGGGAGCCACTGGGCCGACTATACCAAGCTTCTGCCGCATGGCGGTTCGTGGACCCTCTTCACCTCGCACTTCGAGATGTCGGGCTACGACTGCTGGTCGTGGCTGACACTCACCGAGGGCCGCGTCGACTTCAAGACTATCCGGCATCCACTTTATCTCACCATCCTCTATCCGCTCTACTGGCTCAACACCTGGCTGATGTCGCTCACTGGAATGAACCTTGCCACGCTGATGATTGCCTTGCTCATCGTGGTCAGCGCCACCTATGCCGCCGTATTTTTCTTCCGCATTTGCCGCGACCTGCTGTCGCTGAGCCTCAGCGACGCCTATCTGCTTACGGCACTGCTGTTCTCATTTGGGCACGTCATGGTGCCCTGCATGGTGCCCGACCATTTTGCCATCACCCTGTGCCTGCTTCTGATGACGCTCTATATCATGGGGAAAAAGATGGAGAAAGGTAGGACAGCGGGAGCCTGGCAAGGCTTTCTTCTGGCCCTCTGCTGCGGCGGCGTGTCGGCATCCAATGTTACGAAAGTCTGGATCGCTGCACTCTTCGCCAATGGCAAACGCCTATTCCAACCGAAATTTCTATCTATAGCCATCGCCTTGCCGGTAGCCGTCCTGCTGACGGTCAGACAGATACAATACTACACCATTGAGCGACCGCTCAAAGAAAAAAATGAAAAAGTGGTGAAAGCCAACAAAGAAAGGTTCAAGTCCATTGCCATCAGAGAGGCGAAGAGCCAGCAATGGAAAAACCAACACGACATGAAGAAAGCCGGCAACAGCCCCCTGCTGCAGCTATTCGACTTCTCTACGCCGCGTCTCGAGACACTCACCGACAACTATTTCGGTGAAGGCTTCCAGCTGCACGAAGACCATTGCTTAGAGGATGAACTGATCCACCGGCCTGAATTCATCAGCTACCATTTCTGGGGCAACTATGCCATGGAGGCGGTCATCGTGTTGCTGTTCATTGGTGGCATGGTGTTTGGCATGCGCCACAAGCTCTATCTCCTCACCCTGTCGTGGTGGGCGCTCGACTTCACGCTCAACATCCTCCTCGGCTTTGGTATCAATGAGGTCTATATCATGACATCGGGATGGGCTTTCATCATCCCTATCGGATTGGGTTATCTCCTGAAAAGCATATCAGGTAAACGGCTGACGGCCACGAAAGCTATCGTACTGTTCACCGCGCTCTTCCTTTGGACGTGGAATCTGCGGCTGATTGCCGGCCATCTTCTTTCGCTCTGACTTCATCAATAAGACGGACAAGGCGGTCGCTCTTGCCGCTGACAATCTTCCTGCAAAACATCTTGCCGGATGCGACCAGCCTGTCGAAGTCGCCCTCGTCCAAGATTTTGATTTCGTGCGAATAGTCGATGAAGGTCAGCGGGGTAAGATCCTCCAGTCGCTCCACCGTCGGGGGCGTAGGAAGTGCACGGTCACGGAAAGCCGTATTGAAGACTATGGTGTGGATAAAGGTCTCGTCAGGCCCGAAGAAATCATGGAAAAATCCTCTGTAAGCCTTATCCTCATACCAATGGCTAAGCACAGATTCTGCCAGGTCTCTGGTGATGGCCCACCACGAGGAGCCTTTGTAGACATGATACTGCTGTCCTTGGGCCCTGAAACTTAAAGGCTTGCGGATACCTACGGCATAGAAGATCTCGCGAAGTGCCACTCTCAGCTTGCTGCCTAAACTGCCGTACCTGAAATAAAGATGGTTGAACGGCCGGTGATGACGGTACAATTGGCTCCGCTCGCCTTGTTGGTCGAGACGGATACCGTGAATGAACTCGATGCCCTGGTGGCGGCTGAAGAAGTTGAGAATATGCGCATTGCTCCACAACGGATAGTCGAGACCACTCACACTAACGAAATAATCGTAGTGGTCGGAGCTCTCCACGGCCTCCCGAAGCAGCACGATTTGACTCTCCATCTGACTGTAACTGCCCCACATCACATTGATACGCCGACGGCAGAAATGCACATTCGGCAACTGATCAATCCCTGTAAACGACGAGAGATCACTCTTGGCGTCGATGTGTACAAAGAAACCGGAGCCCGAGGGGAGGCTCAGAATCAACCTCCGCAACTGGGCAGGGTCGTTGTGCGCAGTAATGAGAAATGCCAACTTCATGTGGCAAAGGTAATGAAAAAATAACGATTGCCGAAAGGTTATATTAATAATAATGTGTAACTTTGGACATCCACATCGAACACAAAGTTTCATACAACCCACAAGAAAGACGCTTCCGAATGAAGATATCTGTTATTGTCCCCATATACCGTGTAGAGAAATACATCGCACAGTGTGCGCAGACCCTGTTTCGCCAGACTTACAGGGATATAGAATACATTTTTGTTGACGACTGCTCGCCCGATAACAGTGTAAGCATCCTGAAGGATACCGCCTCGAAATACAGCGTAACCTCCTTCCGCATCATCCGCCACGATTGCAACCGTGGCTCAGGAGCCGCACGGCTGACGGGCTTAGCGCATGCTGATGGCGACTTTGTGGCGTTTGTCGACAGCGACGACCTCCTGCCCGAGCGTGCTTTCGAGGCCCTCGTCAAACGGCAGAAAGAGACGGGAGCCGACCTCATTGACGGGGCAACAGACAGTTTTGCAAACGACATATTCTTTGACCGGCAACAGCCCTACAAAGGAAAGCACTATGTGGAAAAGCTTATCCTGCAGAATGTAGTGCCGCATCATCTCTGGGGACGGCTGATTCGCCGGACCCTCTTCACGCAGCATGACATCCAATTCAGAGAAGGCGTCAACCAGGCCGAAGACTACAGCGTGATTCCACGACTGGCTTTCCATGCCCGAAGAGCATGGACCGACGAACTCGTCTATCATTATCGCCAAGACAGAGAAGGCTCTTTTACCGACCATATCAGCCGCCGGCATGTAGCGTCATTCCTTGAAGCCCACCACATAGTGGTGTCATTCTTTAAAGACAAGGGCCGCAACTATCTGTATCCACTGCACGTCGGGCTCATCAATGCCTCCTACCGCGCCGTCAAGGCTGGCATCAGCGAGGAGGATGTCTGTCGCGCACTCGACTACCAGCCAATGGGATTTTTGTTCAAGACCGCAGCTTTCTTTCTCGCCCGACCATCGACAACCGCCCTGGCACGCATAGAATATCTGATCCTGAAACGGTTGTATCTGACGGTAAAGTCATGACTTCCGCTTTCCCATCTTGCTTTTCGCGAAAGCGAGACACTCGTCAAGGATGGCAGCATGGGCCAGTTTCATCATCACAAAATAGATAACAGTGGCCACGACGATGCGGGCTATCAGCAGCAAGACATTGCTCGCAAGGGAAGACGTGAGCCAATAAGTCACCACCATGGTCAGTGCCGCGGCCAGACAGAAAGGCATAATGTCCATGAAAGTCTCACCGAAAGTCACGCCCGTCAGGCGGTGTGCGATGCCGTGCCACACCACTAACCACAGAATGAGAAAGGCTGAATAGGCACCCACCATGACAACCATCCCAAAGGAATGCAGGGCCACGATAAGCACAATCTGCAATACGATCTGCAGCACATTGCACCACATGTACATGTCGGAGCGCCCGTTGCTGATGGCAAGATTCTGGTATAACGTGTAGAAAGGGAAGAAAGCGCCACTGACACACAGTATCTGCAAGAGCGGCACGCAGCCTTCCCACTTCGGTCCGACGGTCAGCAAAATGAGCTCATGAGCCACCAAGGCCAGTCCCAGCATGGCTGGAAAAGCGAGGAAGGCTGTGAAACGCATCATCTTGCGAAACACCAGACGCTGACGGTCACGCTCATCCACGATGCTCACCATGACCGGTTGAGCGATCTGCCCCACCGTATTGGCAACCAAAGAGTTGGCCATAGTATCCCACTTGAACGCCTGAGAGAAATTACCGACAGCATGCATAGGATAGAGCCTGCCGAAGATGAATGTGAGGATATTGCTGCTCACAGTGTTGATGATCTTGGTGACAAGGATCTTTACCGCAAACGAGAACATCCGCCTGACAGGCCCAAAATCGATACGCAGACTGGCCAAGCGCGGCGTATAATAAAACCGGCAAAGATTGAGAATGGAGATGTAAGCCACCTGCTGCCAGGCAAGGCTCCAATAGGCATAACCGTTGAGAGCCAACGTAATGCCAACCAGTCCGGAGCCCACGAGGGCAATAATGGCACACACAGCCAACTCGCGATTCATCATTTTCTTGATCATATAGGCGTTGCTCGTGATGCCCAGGGAAGCGATGACAAACGACAGGAAGACAAAACGCGACAGCCAAGTCAGACGGGGCTCATGGAAATAAAGAGCGATGAGCGGTGAACAGGCAAACAGAATGAGGTATATCGTCAGGCTTACAAGTACGTTGAACCAGAAGACTGAGTTGTAGTCGTTGCGCGTTGGTTGCTTCAGGTTGACTAGTCCCTGCGTGAACCCGCTGCTCTGTAGATCGCCGGCGATTGCCGTAAAGATGGTCAGTACACCGACGATGCCATAGTCGGCCGGTGTGAGCAGCCTGCCCAGCACAATGCCAAAGACGAGATTCAACACCTGAGTCGTCCCACTATTGAGCGCACCCCATAGTAATCCCGTGGCCGTCTTTTCCTTAAGCGATTCTGACATCTTCTTTCATTATTACGGTGCAAAAGTAATGAAAAAGGTTGTCATTCCTATTTATTATGCTTACTTTTGCGCCAAAAACAAGGAATCTCATGACAGTCACTCCAGAGTTGCAGCCTGAATGGAACCGCATCATTACAGATATCCTACGTGAATTCATCGACATCTGCCAGCAGCAAGGCTACACCTATTATGTCTGTGGCGGCACAGCCATCGGCGCTGTACGCCATCATGGCCTCATCCCCTGGGACGATGACATCGACGTGTTTATGCCACGTCCCGACTACGACAAGTTCTTGACCTTTGCCAAGGACTATCGTTCGGACCGCTACGAGCTGCTCACGCCCTATACCACCAAGGACTATCCAATGTATTTTGCCAAGCTCTGCAACAGACAAACCTCGCTGATTGAGAATGCCGACATACCCAGTCTGTGGGGACTTTATATTGATATCTTCCCGCTTGACGGTGCGTCAGCCGACCGCGACGAAGCGGTGCGCGACCAGCACAGGCTCCGCCATGAAATGAACAAGCTGGAGGCCATCTCCACCCACGCCTCTTTTGGCGCCTATTTGTCGCTTTTGAAGGACCCGCATTCGTGGGGACGATTTGTCCGCAAAACCATCGGTTTCATGGCGCGAAAGCCTTACCGCCATTGGATCATCCAGCGCATGGAGCGCATCTGCCGCCGCTACGACTTCAGCTCATCCGCCAATGTGATGGCTTATTGTGGCAGCTATGGCAATCGTGAAGTGTTTCCCAAACAATGGCTTGAAGGCACGGTGTCAATGCCTTTCGGGCCGCTCACCGTCTGCCTCTTCAGTGGCTACGATGGCTATCTACATCAGCTCTACGGCGACTACATGCAATTGCCGCCAGTGGAGAAGCGTGTCAGCCATCACACAAAAGCCTATTTCAATCTGAAGAGAAGAATCAGCCAAAAGGAGTTCGACGATATTCTGCAGCGCCGATAGCAGTACGGAGGCGGTCCCGTGGCAGCCCCTAAAGTAATGCCCTACTGATGATTAGAAGGTTGGGACAGTATTTGTGGTGGCTCACAAGGGACCACCCCGCACAAGATCGACAGCTGCTGTGCAGGGGCCGTGCCCTGTGCCGGCCCACAAACAATGTTCCAACCAATGTATTAGACATCCCAACCAAGGGAAAGTGGTCAAGCATTATTTTAGGTGGCCCACAGGGGATTGATGCTCCACTGGTTCATAAAAGCATATTGAGGTCAAGCATTATTTTAGGTGGCCCACAGGGGGCCACCCTGCACCGATACCGTGAGGGTGTGACGCAATCCTTCGTCAAGGGTAAACAAAGGCCTCCATCCTAACTGCTGAATTTTTGATGTATCAAACGTGGCCCGCGTGATGGGCGTAGTGTTTCCACGGCCTATTTCCGACGGGATATCGAGCACCACTCTCCGGCCCGCTATCGTCGCGACCTTCTCGGCCAACTCCCGAATAGTGACATTACTTTCAACGTCGGCCACATTGTAGGCGTTGCTGCGCTTGCCATCAAGCAGAAGCCGGAGAATGGCATGGGCGGCATCGACCACATAAAGCCACGAACGATACTGCTGACCCTCGCTCTTCAGCACAATGTCCTCGCCCCCAACGACATTCCTGATAAACTGTGCATAAACGCGGTTATCGCTCTCGGTAAAGCCCGGTCCATAGGTATGGCACAGCCGCGCTATGACGACATCCTGCCCATACTCCTCCACATAAGCCACACAAAACGTCTCAGCCGCACGCTTTGACGAGGGATAGCAGGCACGAGCCGTAGCACAGTCGACATAGCCGCTACTCTTCTCGTTGAACGGCTCACCGTTGCCCTCACCATAGATCTCACCCGAGGAGAGATAAACCATACGCTTCATGCCATGCGTCGTGCCGTACTCCATCAAGTTGCACAGCCCCTGCACGTTGGCCTTCATCACCTCCACCGGATGGCTCTTAAAAGCTGCGGGGCTGGCATTACTGGCCGCGTCGATAATAAAATCAAAGTTTGGGCCGTCGGCTTCAATGGGCTCTGTGATGTCAAGTAAGCCCGCAGAGAACCCTGTCTGGTCAAAGTAATGGCCGAACTTCGCCTCCAGACGTCTGGCGCTCCGGCCCCATGCGCAGACCTCGTAGTCACGACGCGGATTGGCCATCAGCACGTCGACCACGCAACTGCCGATGAGTCCCGTGGCGCCCGCCACGAGAATACGAGTGCCCCGAAGCGCACTCAGGTCCAGTCCGCGGTCATAAAGCGAGCGGACGTCCTTCTGATAGTCGTTTATTTCAGCCATGACTCCGGTTGTATCCTCATCAGCGCCTTGAGAATCTCCAAGTCCTCAACAGTCGTTATCTTGATGTTCTTTTCTGATCCCGGCACAATGTGCATCTCACGTCCACCCAGTTCAGCCATCAGCGTACACGAGGCCACGGAGTTGGTGATGCCTTTCTTCTTCGCCTCCTCATGGGCCGCAATGATATTGCCTAAGCGGAAGGTCTGTGGGGTCTGCGTGCGCACGAGCTTGTCGCGCGGAATACTCACCGTGGACGAGAAGCCGTCATCGCTCTCCAGGATGGCTTCACGACACTTGATGCCGGTGATGGCGTATCCGTATTGCTGACACGTGGCGATGTTGTTGGATATGATCTCCTGCGAGAGCAGCGGGCGCACGGCATCGTGCACCAACACCAAGTCGCCATCCTGACAACCTGCCTCGCGAAGCCCGTAGATACCATTGTGAATCGAGTCCTGCCCGTTGCAGCCACCCGAAAAGATCCATTTCAACTTCGTGATGTTGAATTGGTTGGCGTACGACTGCAGCACCGTCTCCCAACCAGCAAGACACACCACCGCAATGGCCTGGATATCAGGATGAGACTGAAAAGCCTTCATCGTGTGAATAATGATCGGACAGTTGTCCACGTGCATAAACTGTTTGGGGATGTCCTGCCCCATCCGGTTGCCAGAACCTCCGGCTATGATCAATGCAATGTTCATGTAAGTGTTTTCGTTTGTTTTATTCCTTTTCCCATTACACCGTAAAGGCAACGCGTCTACACCGTAAAGGCAACGCGTCTACACCGTAAAGGCAACGCGATTACACCGTAAAGGCAACGCGATTACGCCGTAAAGGCAACGCGTCTACGCCGAAGCATAAACGCAGTGCCACAGCTTATTTGGCAAAGATAATTATTATCTTCCAATTATTATCTTATAATAATCATCTTATAATAAAGTTTAACGCCACGCGCCTCACGCACGCAGCATGCGCATGGCATTGAGCACGCAGAGCACCATCACGCCCACATCGCCGAAGACAGCCACCGGCATGGCCAGGCTGCCTAACAGTCCTGTAGCCACGAGGACGAGGATGAGCACCTTCACGGCAATGGCAAACGTGGAGTTTTGACGGGCATTGGCGATGGTGCGACGGGCGATACGGATGGCCGTGGCGATCTTAGAAGGCTTGTCGTCCATGAGTACGACATCGGCGGCCTCGATGGCCGCGTCGGATCCGAGCGCACCCATGGCAATACCTACATCAGCGCGAGCCAGCACGGGAGCGTCGTTGATGCCGTCACCCACAAAGGCGAGAGTCGTGCCCTCCGTTCGCTCATTGAGCAGCCTCTCCACCTCGGTCACCTTATCCTGCGGCATGAGTTCGGCATGGTATTCGTCCAACTTGAGGTGTCCAGCCACCGACCGGGCCACGGCCTCATGGTCGCCCGTGAGCATCACTGTACGCCTCACGCCAAGCCGCTTCAATCCGGCAATGGCCTCGCGACTGTCGTCTTTCACCCTATCGGCGATGATGATGTGCCCTGCATACACTCCATCGACCGCCACATGGATGGTTGTACCTACGATGTCCTTGCATTTCCTGCATTCCGCTACCTTCGCGCCCACCGCTTCCATGAGCCTGTCATTGCCCACACTGACAGCGTGACCGTTGACCGAAGCACGGATGCCCTGGCCGGCAATCTCCTGCACATCCTCAAGACGACAACCGTCGGCAAGGAGGTCACCGCCACGAGGCGCACCGTCATTGTTAAGTGTCAAGTCCTTGAAGGTAGCGCCGTCAAAGGCCGCACGCAGAGCCGAGGCAATGGGATGCGTGCTGTAACTCTCAGCATGAGCGGCAAGATGAAGCAGGTCGTGGGCGTCGAGCGTCTCGGGATGAATGGCGGTGACGGCAAAAACACCCTTGGTCAGCGTGCCCGTCTTATCAAACACCACTGTGGATAGCTTGGCAAGAGCGTCCATGTAGTTGCCGCCTTTGATGAGGATGCCCTGACGGGAAGCCCCACCAATGCCACCGAAGAAGCTAAGGGGTACGGAGATAACGAGCGCACAAGGACAGCTCACCACCAAGAAGCTCAGGGCACGATAGCCCCAGGTGACCAGCCCCTGTACATAACTGTCGTAGAAGAAAGGCGGCAGAAAGGCCACGGCAAGAGCAAGGAAGACCACTATAGGCGTGTAGACACGTGAGAAGCGACGGATGAACGTCTCACTCTTCGACTTGTTTTCCGACGACTCCTCCACAAGTCGGATGATCTTTGATGCCGTGGAATCGCCAAAGCTCTTCGTCACCCGAATCTTCAACAATCCGGAGACGTTGACGCATCCGCTCAACGCATCGTCACCAACACTGACGCTCCGCGGCATGCTCTCACCCGTCAGCGCCACGGTATTAAGGCTCGACGAGCCCTCAATGATTTTTCCATCCATAGGCACTTTCTCACCAGGACGGACAACGACTGTCTCACCGACTTTCACATCCTTAGGATCGACAATACTGACCATCCCCTCACGCTCCACGTTGGCTGTGTCAGGGCGGATGTCCATCAGGGCCTTGATGGAATGTTTGCTCTTGTCCTCAGCATAATCTTCGAAGAGCTCGCCCACCTGGAAGAAAAGCATCACAAACACCGCCTCGGGAAACTGCGGCTCGGCACCAGGCAGGAAGCCGATGAGCAGCGCTCCGACGGTAGCCACACACATCAGGAAGTCCTCGTTGAACGGGTTTCGCTCTTTAATACCTTCCTCCACTGCCTCGCCCATCACATCATAAGAGATGAGCAGGTAGGGTATGAGATACACAAGGAGCTGTGCCCAGACAGGCATCATAAACGTTTTCGTCATCATCCATGCAACAAAGAGCAACACGGCTGCAACAATAATGCGAGTTAAAAGTCTTTTATCCATCTGTCTCTTTCATTAATTTCCGCGGCGAAGTTACAAAATAATCATTGCAACCCAGTTGCAAAAAGGCGCGACTCTGAACAGGCTTCGGTGCCGCCCTATCAGGAAAAGAGTATACGGAAACGCATGAAAGATAGCCCGTCAACGATGATAACAAAGCAAACTTGTGTTAAATATAATGTTAAAATAAGGATTTAATTTTGAACCGAAACCTATTTTTTATAATTTTGCTTCGAAAGGAAATAGGAGACCTATATTTGAAAAAACAACTATGATGGACAAGATATTCAAAGACGAATACGATGTGATTATCATCGGCGGTGGTATTACCGGAGCCGGAACGGCACGGGACTGTGCACGCCGCGGAATGAAAGTCCTTCTCGTCGAGAAACGCGACTTCACCAACGGAGCCACAGGCCGCAACCATGGTCTGCTACACAGTGGTGCCCGCTATGCCGTCACTGACCAAGAGTCGGCGCGCGAGTGCATCAAAGAGAACATGACGCTCCGCCGTGTGGCTCGTCATTGTGTAGAAGAGACCGACGGTCTCTTCATCACGCTGCCTGAAGACAGTCTTGACTATCAGAAGAATTTTGTCGACGCTTGCCGCCGCGCCGGTATCCGTGCTGACATCATCTCCCCCGAAGAGGCCAGGCGCATTGAACCTGCCGTCAACCCCGCGCTCATCGGCGCCGTACGCGTGCCCGATGCCTCCATCGATCCTTTCCGGCTCACCACAGCCAACATCATCGATGCCAAACACCATGGTGCAGAGGTCTTCACCTACGAAGAGGTCATTGGCTTCGTCATAGAGAACGGCGTGATGAAAGGGGTGAAGTTACGCAACAACCGCACAGGTGAGGAGGCCGAGGTCCACTGCCGTCTCGTCATCAACGCTGCCGGTATCTGGGGCCAGCCCGTGGCACAGTTGGCAGGCATCAAGATAAACATGTTCCCCGCCAAGGGCACCCTGCTCGTCTTCGGCCACCGCGTCAACCACATGGTGCTGAACCGCTGCCGCAAGCCCGCCAACGGCGATATTCTCGTCCCCGACGATGCGGTGTGCGTTATCGGCACGACGAGTGATCGTGTGCCGTTCGATCAGATTGACGACATGCGCGCCACACCCGAAGAAGTGGACCTGATGATCCACGAAGGCATGCACCTCGCGCCGAGCCTTGCTACGACACGCATCATCCGTGCCTATGCCGGCGTGCGTCCGTTGGTGGCAGCCGACAATGACCCGTCAGGGCGAAATATCAGCCGTGGCATCGTGTTGCTCGACCATGAGAAACGCGACGGACTGAAAGGGTTCATCACCATCACGGGCGGCAAGATGATGACTTACCGGCTCATGGCAGAGAGAGCCGCCGACCTCGTCTGTGAGAAGCTCGGCATTGACAAGAAATGTGATACGGCCGTAGTGCCGCTGCCCGGATCGGAGGAGAGCGGCAGTGAGATAAAGACAGAGATGCACAATGACATCTTCAGCGACCCCGTGGCCTCAACAAGCCGCTTCGCGGAGATAGGCCGTCACGGCACATTCACCAAAGAGATACCTCATGAGACGATAGAGGACCGCGCCCTCGTCTGCGAGTGTGAAGAGGTGAGTGTCGGCGAGGTGAAGTTTGCCATCGACAAGCTCCACGTCCATAATCTCATCAACCTGCGCCGCCGCACACGCATCGGCATGGGCACATGTCAGGGCGAGCTCTGCGCCTGCCGCGCCTCTTGCGTGCTCTGCCAGCTCAGTCATACAGCGCCAAAAGATGCACTTAACGATCTCAGCGCGTTCATGCAGGAGCGCTGGAAGGGCATGCGGCCCGTGGCCTGGGGCGACACGCTGAAAGAAAACCAGTTGACGCTGAAGATCTATCAAGAACTGTGTGGACTAAACGCTTGACAAGATGAAATTTGATACTATTATAATAGGTGGTGGACTGAGCGGCCTGACGTGCGGTATCGCTCTCGCCAAAGCAAAAGAAGGGAAGAGCATCGCCGTGGTCTGTGCCGGCCAGAGCAGCCTGCATTTCAGCTCCGGCTCCTTCGACCTCGTGGGCTATCAAGAAGGAAAGGAAGCCGGCGACCCGCTGGAGGCCCTCCGGCAGTTGCCCGATTCGCATCCTTACCACAAGGTAAACGACCCCGAATTGCTGGCCGGCGAGGCACGTAAACTCCTCGAAGAAGCCGGCATCAAGATGATGGGCGACAACTACAGAAACCACTATCGCCTCTCGCCCATGGGAAAACTCATTCCCGCGTGGCTGACGATGGACGGGCTGTTTACCGCAGACAGTGCCGAGGAGCTGCAGGGCAAGCACATCTGCCTGGTCAATATCACTGGATTTCTCGATTTCCCCGTGCCCTATATCGCCGAGGCGCTGCGGGGGTATGGTGCGGAAGTGAGCTTGTGCACCGTCACCACCCCTCTTCTGGAACGTGCCCGGCAGAGTCCGTCGGAAATGCGCGCCACCAATATCGCCAGCTATCTCGTTGACGATGAACACGTGAGGGAGGTAGCAGAGAGATTGAACGGCATGCTCCCCGCAGGGACCGACCTGCTGCTTTTGCCCGCCATCCTGGGCGTTGCCAACGATCACGCTGCCAAACTCTTGCAGCAGCTCATGCCCACAACGACCCGTTTCGTAGCCACCATGCCACCTTCCGTGCCCGGTACGCGTGTGCAGACGCTGCTCCGGCAATATTTCCAAAGGCTCGGCGGGACCTTTCTGTCCAACGATACGGTCGTGAAGGGCGAATGGGAAGGGAGGCGGCTCGTGAGGGTCTATACAAAGAATTTGGCAGAGACAGCCCTCGAGGCCGACAATTTCGTCATTGCCGCCGGCTCATTCCTCGGAGGCGGTATGGCGTCCAACTACGACGGCGCCTTCGAGCCTATTTTCCATTTCGATGTAGAAAGCAGCACGAAGAGGCCGGAGTGGTTCGCCGACAATCTCTTTGACCGACAGCCTTACCAGTCTTACGGCGTGAAGACCGACAGCCGGCTCCGGGTACGGAAAGACAATACCCCAGTGGACAATGTTTATGCTATCGGCTCCATCCTCTGTGGCAACGACCCACGGATGGCAACGTCTACGGGCGTCGATCTGCTTACGGCCCTCACTGTGGCATCGTTTATCTCCTCACCTGCCACATCGTCTGTCACATCGTCTGATAAAATAGATAACAGCTATGCAAGATAAGATTCAGCTTTTCAATCTCAGCGCCCACGACTATGAGCAATGTCTGAAGTGCAGCATCTGCACCGTCTATTGCCCAGTCTCTACCGTGGAGCCTGAATACCCCGGCCCTAAGCATGCCGGCCCCGACTTGCTGCGCTATCGGCTGAAAGACCCTGACTTCTTCAACGAGACACTCAAGCTCTGCCTCAACTGCAAACGCTGTGAAGTGGCTTGTCCGCACGGTGTCAAGGTCGGCGACATCATTCAGGCGGCCCGTATCGAGTACAGCACCCACTCGCCAAGCCTGCGCGACCGCATGCTCGCCAACACCGACTTCGTCGGCTCTATGGCCACACTGGTGGCACCGCTGACCAACTTCTTCCTCGGACTGAAACCTGCCAAGGTGGTGCTCGACAAAGTGATGAAGATTGACCAGCACCGGCAGTTTCCTGCTTATTCAGGGACGAAATTCGAGACATGGTTCCATCGTCATGCCGAGGCTGAACAAGAAAGCTACAGCCGCTTCGTGAGCTATTTCCACGGATGCTACGTCAACTACAACTTCCCGAAGCTCGGTCAGGACTTTGTCAAGATCATGAACGCCTGCGGCTATGGCGTCCATCTTTTGGAGAAAGAGAAATGCTGTGGCGTGGCGCTCATCGCCAACGGTCTTTCCGGCCAGGCGAAGAAGCAGGGTGAAGTCAATATCTCGTCCATGCAGAAAGCCGTGGAGACGCACAACGAGGCAGTGCTCACCACCAGTTCAACCTGTACCTTCACCATGCGTGATGAATACAAAGACTTGCTGAAGATAGACAACACAAAGGTGCGCGACCATCTCATGCTCGCCACCCGTTTCCTGTGCCAGAAGATTGACGAGGGCAAGCTCAAGCTCGCCTTCCACAAGGATTTCCATAAGAAAGTAGCCTACCACACCGCCTGTCACATGGAGCGGATGGGGTGGAGCATCTATTCCGTCCAGTTGCTGAAGATGATACCGGGGCTCGATCTCACCATCCTTGAGAGTCACTGCTGCGGCATCGCCGGCACCTACGGATTCAAGAAAGAGAATTATGAGCGCTCACAGAAGATTGGAGCACCGCTCTTCAACCAGATTCGTGAGGTCAACCCCGACAGCGTCGCCACCGACTGCGAGACCTGTAAATGGCAGATTGAGATGTCGGCAGGCTATCCCGTCGATAACCCCATCTCGCTCATTGCCGAGGCGCTCGATGTGGAAGAGACACGTAAGCTTAATGGAAAATAACCATTACTCTGATATTACATCATACTGATTAACAACTTAAAAACTTTAATTACTATGCCAAAATACATTCTTGCGCTCGACCAGGGGACAACCAGCTCACGCGCTATCGTTTTTGACCACAATGGTCAGATCTGCAGCGTTGCTCAGAAAGAATTCACCCAGTACTTCCCTAAGCCAGGCTGGGTGGAGCATAACCCTAATGAAATCTGGTCGTCAGAGGCCTCCGTCATTGCCGAGGCCATCTCGGCCATCGACATCAACGGCCTCGACATCGCTGCTATCGGCATCACGAACCAGCGTGAGACGACCATCGTGTGGGATGTGGATACGGAAGAACCTATCTACAACGCCATCGTATGGCAGGACCGTCGCACGGCAGAGTTCTGCGACAAGCTGAAAGCTCAAGGGCTTGTTGATAAGGTCCGTGAGAAAACAGGCCTCATCATTGATGCCTATTTCAGCGGCACAAAGATCAAATGGATCCTCGACAACGTACCCGGTGCCCGCGAGCGTGCAGAGAAAGGCAAACTGCGTTTCGGTAATGTCGACTCATGGCTTATCTGGCGCCTCACACGCGGTGAGATTCACTGCACGGATGTGACGAATGCCAGCCGCACCATGTTGTTCAATATCCATACCCTCCGGTGGGATGATGACCTGCTCAAGCTTCTCAACATTCCCCGTAGTATGATGCCGGAGGTGAAGTCCTGCTCAGAGGTCTACGGTCACACGAAGACTACCATCTTCGCTCATGAGGTGCCTATCGCCGGTATCGCCGGTGACCAGCAGAGTGCCCTCTTCGGCCAGATGTGTCTCACGCCGGGATCTATCAAGAACACTTACGGCACAGGATGCTTTGTCATGCTGAACATCGGTGACAAGCCTTTGCTCTCCAAGAACAACCTGCTCACCACCGTGGCGTGGAAGATCGGTGATAAAGTGAAATATGCCCTTGAGGGTTCTATCTATGTGGGCGGCAGCGTCGTTCAGTGGCTGCGCGATGGCCTCGGATTCATCAAGAGCAGTAGTGAGATTGAGGAGCTTGCCTCCTCTGTGCCCGACAGTGGCGGCGTAATCTTCGTACCGGCTCTCACCGGTCTTGCTGCTCCCTATTGGGATCAGTACGCACGCGGCACCATCGTAGGCATCACGCGTGGTACTACCCGGGCCCACATTGCGCGAGCTGCCCTCGACGGAATAGCTTTCCAGACCTACGACATCGCACAGGCTATGGCTAAGGACATGGGTGCTCCGCTAACAGAGTTGAAAGTCGATGGCGGCGCTTCGCGCAACAACCTGCTCATGCAGTTCCAGGCTAACCTGCTCGGCATCCCGGTGGTACGTCCGAAGATTACGGAAACAACAGCTCTCGGTGCTGCTTACCTCGCAGGTCTCGCAGTAGGTTTCTGGAAAGATATCGACGAGATTAAGAGTCAGTGGCAGGTGGAGCGCACCTTTGAGCCTGTGCCTGAGAACGACGAGATCAAGGCTGCCAAGAACGGATGGGCTGATGCTATACAGAGAACACTGACACATAAATAAAGACAGAAGCCCCCTGTCCAAGGGGGAGTGGAACTAAACAACAATTATAATATCAACTCTAAAACTAAGGAAAAATGGATCCTGGATTATTGCATAATTGTGCCCTTGAGTTTATCGGTACCCTCGTAATGATTCTGTTAGGCGACGGTGTATGCGCCGGCATGGGTTTGAACAAGTGTAAAGGCAAAGGCGGCGGCTGGGTCGTCATCACTTTGGGCTGGGGTCTCGCTGTCATGGCGGGCGTATTCATCGCCCACGACTCCGGTGCTCATCTGAACCCGGCTGTCAGCTTCGGCCTTGCCGTTGCCGGTATGTTCCCATGGGCTAACGTCATTCCTTATGTCATCGCTCAAATGTTGGGTGCATTCCTCGGTGCCGTACTCGTTTGGATTGTTTATAAAGACCACTTCGACGCTACCGATGATCCCAATGGCAAGCTCACTATCTTCTGCACCATGCCAGCTATCGAGAACAAGCCGCTGAACTTCCTCCAGGAGGCTGTCTGCGCCTTTGTCCTTGTCCTGCTCATTATCTGCATCGGCACTTACACAGGCAGTGTCAACGTCGGTGGTAACAGCGCATGGCCTGTCACCATGGTCATCGTCTCCATCGGTATGTCTCTGGGCGGTGTCACCGGATACGCCATGAATCCTGCCCGTGATCTTGGTCCGCGTATCGCTCACGCTATTCTCCCTATCAAGGGTAAGAGGGACAGTGGCTGGGGCTATAGCTGGGTACCAATCTTTGGCCCGTTGGCCGGTGCTGCCGTTGCAGCATGGGTTGGAATACTTTTTTCGTTCTGCTGATATTAAGCAATTGTTGAAGACAAAACATGGCTAAGCCATACAAATATCTAACCATTTAACACTTAACATTATGAGGAACTTTATGAAACGATTGACATCAGCATTATGTATGCTGTTCGTGGTAGGGATTCTTGCCTCAGTGGCACAGACCTACAAGTACCAGAAGATTCAGGGCTGGAGCGATGTTACCAACGCTAAGTTGGAAAACTTCATGATCTCTACCATTCCAATGAACATCCGAAAGGTCGCAGTCTTCGACTGCGACGGCACACTGTTAGGGCAGGTCCCCTACTATCTTGCAGAGGAGTCGCTCTACGACTATGCAGAGAAGAACTACAAAGGAAAGACCGACAAGGTATCCAAGGAGAAATACGCCCTTGTGAGCAAGATGATAAACGAGGATGCGATCTCCCGTGAGCGCGACCGTGTGAAATTCCTCTCTGGTCTGACTCCGGAGGAGGCACAGCGCATCGGTGACGACTGTTTCCATGCTAAGTATCAAAATAAGTTTTATCCGCAGATGAAGGCTCTGCTCGCCAACCTTCGCAACTTCGGTTTCGAGACATGGATCATCTCTGCTTCTCCAGAATTGCTGTACCAGCGGTTCTGCGTACAAGAGCTTGGTTTCCAGGAAGATCGCGTTATTGGCGTAAAATCGCCCGTTAGCAGTGACGGTAAAATCACGGATCAGATCACTTTCCCGTCTCCTCAGGACAATGGTAAGGCAGAGTGTGTCTACACCTTTGTAAAGACGCGTCCTCTCTTCGCCGCAGGTAACAGTCGTGGTGATATGGAGATGATGAACACTTCTGTAGGTCTGAAGCTCATGCTCAACCCGGACGATACAAAGCCTAACAAGGATATGAAGAATATGACTGCTAAGAAATACTGGGAACAGGATCCTAACTGCATCATAGAAAACACACGTGATGTTCCCGAGGATGGCATTGACTGGACTTGCAAGAAGTTGGGGGTAAAAACAAATGCTACTACCAACGTTTCTGATCCTGCTGTTGTAACTTACTAAGTTAAGATAATCCTAATTGAACATTGTAGACTGTCTGAAGTAATTTCAGGCAGCTTGCACTTACACATTAAAGAAAATCAGAATATGAAAAATCATAGTATTATATTAGGTATTGCCATTCTTGTGCTGCTTCCAGGGTCTCTTTTTGCCCAGATCAAGCGTTCACAAGACTTCAAGAACAGATACAAGCTTGAAGAGTGTGTCATTCTTAGCCGCCATAGCATCCGTGCCCCGCTTTCCACAAAAGGAAGTCTGCTCGAGCAGGTAACCACCCATGAGTGGACTCCCTGGACAGCCAATGCCAGCGAACTGACATCTCGCGGTGGTGCCTTGGAGAACCAGTTCGGGCTCTATTTCCGCAAATGGGTCGTTGATGCCGGCTTGTTCCTGGAAAACGCCACGCCATCCACAGACGAGCTGAACGTCTATGCCAACAGCATGCAGCGCTGCATTGCAACAGCACATTACTTTATTACTGCATTCCTTCCTGTAGCTAATGTGCAGGTCAACCACCGCTTTACCCCCAGCAAGATGGATCCAATCTTCTTCCCGAGATTGACAAGGATGAGCGAGTCCTTCCGCAAAGAGGCACTCAAGGAGATTGCTGCCATGGGAGGCAAAGAAGGTATCGTCGGGATCAATAAGAGCCTGAAGAAAGCTTATGAAATCACAGCCAACACGCTTGACCTCAAGGATTCTCCTGCCTGCAAGAGCGGTAAGATCTGTGCATTTGACAACTACAACACTGAGATTATCCTTAAGAAAGGCAATGAGCCTAACATGAAAGGTTCTCTCAAAGATGCCAACACATGCTCCGACGCTTTCATCCTTCAGTACTACGAAGAGCCAGATGCCAAGAAGGCTGCCTTCGGCCACAACCTGACCTTGGACGACTGGGCTCAAATCGCTAAGATTAAAGATGTATATGGCGACGTGCTTTTTGCAGCTCCTATCGTAGCCGTCAATGTTGCCCACCCGTTACTTACATATATGTATGACGAACTGAATGCAAGCAACCGCAAGTTCACATTCCTCTGCGGCCATGACTCCAATATCTGCTCCGTACTTAACGCCTTAGGTGTACAGACGTACGAACTACCCAATTCCATTGAGAAAAAGACTCCTATTGGCAGCAAAGTGGTCATTGAGAAGTTCAAAGGTGCTGACGGCAAAGAATACTGCGACTTGAATCTGACATATCAATCTACAGACCAGCTCCGCAACTTGTCTGAGCTTAACCTGGACAACCCGCCCCAAATCTTCCCACTTACCCTTACCGGTCTTCAGAAAAACAGTGATGGCTTATATCTGCTGAGCGATGTCAACGCACGCTTTATGCAGGCTATCAGAGCTTACGACAAAATCGAAGACAACGAGTAACATTTTATCATTAACACTTAACTTGCATTTTTATGAATATTAGATTATTATTCATGGCAACAGCAGCAACATGTTGTTTTACTGTTGCGTCAGCACAAGACAACTCGGATAAGCTTACCATCAAGACCACAGGCCGTGCACTGTTTGATGCCGCTACCTACGGCCAAAACGACCAATCGAAGGAGCAGGACGGCGAGATGAACGACGGTGTCGGTGTTCGTGACATCCGTATCGGATTGAAGGGTTACTACAAGAATTGGTACTTCCGTGGTGAACTCTCTTACACAAACAACAAGGTTTCCGCAAAGGACATTTTCCTGAGGTACAGCTTCAACAACAACAATAACCTGCAGGTCGGTCACTATACCGTGCCTTTCGGTCTGTCTTCTGCTTACAGCTCCTCAAAGAAGGAGTATATGGATGAGCCAGAAGGCAACGTCTTCCAGGTCGGCCGTCGTATCGGTATCATGCACACCCTCTACAACCACAACTTCTGGGGTGCATACGGTGCCTTCGCTGACAACTCTGCTCTCACGCAAAGTACGGACAAATCTGGCAAGCAGGGCTACACCCTTGCCGGTCGTTTTGTATGGCGTCCTATCATGAACGATGACTATGGTTTCCATGTAGGTTTCAGCGCAAACCACGTAGGTGCCGAGTCAAATTCCCTTAGCCATAGGCATATCGCATACAGCAAAACTTATCTGACATCCGTAGACAAACGTAAAGCTACAAATATCGACGTTTTGGATGCCCGCTGGGAGAACAAATTCACCGCCGAGTTCCAGGGAATCTACCGCAACTGGCAGTTGGCCAGCCAGTACTACTGGTCACACATCGGCCGTGATAACGATCAGAGCTATAACACCAACGGCTTCTATGTATCTGCCCGTGGTATCATCGTCAACCCGGCCAACTACAAATATAACTATGCCGGCTCCGGTGTCGACAACCCTTCAGACAAGAACTTGGAGCTGATGCTTGGTTATGGTTTCCTGAATCTGAAAGATGGAGATGCCTTAAGCAAATACAAGACAACCGAAGAGCTTACAGCCGTTGGTCTTGCCAATGCCGCACGCATGTCTGATGTCAGTGCCGGTCTCTCTTTTTTCTGGAACAAATATGTGACGCTTCGTCTGAACTATCACTACATCCACTCACACACGTGGAACCAGCCCGATGCTAAAGTTGTCAACGTGCTTCAAATGCGCGTACAATACATGTTCTGATTTCTGTTAAGTAAAAGCGGGTGCGTGACATCATGTCATTCACCCGCTTCATATTATGAATATCCTCAGTTCCTTTTTGAACCTATAGACAGAGGAGACCTGTCCCCTCCGACAGAGACTGGACATAACCATATTCTGAACAAATGGCAAAATAATTTAAATCACAACAAAACACTTTATCACTATGAAGAAAAACTTATTTGTAAGTATCACCATGCTGTTCATTGGCTTGACAGTGAGCGCCCAGGACTACAAGAAACAGTCGTTCATTCCGGAGGCCGACATGCCAGATGCAGGCATCTATCTGCCGGCACCACCCGACACAGCCTCTTACCAGTTCGATTACGACTTCCGTCAGTATCTATGGGGACGCAAGATGAGAGAGGACAAGGAACGCGCAGCTCAGGCAAAGTTCGATGCGAACTTTGATGTTGATTCCGTCCTTGTCGGCTTTGCACCAGCCTTCGGTATGCTGATTACTCCAGAGAAAGCCCCTGAGACCTACAAGCTCATCTGCATGGTGGGTATTGATGGCAATCACGCCGTTGACCGTGCCAAGGCAAAGTATATGCGCAAGCGTCCGTTCGCACAGTTCCATGAGCACACATTGCAGCCACAGTTCGAAGCAGAGCTGATCAACAACGGTTCTTACCCGTCAGGCCACACCTGCCGTGGATGGATTTTCGGTCTGACACTGACCGAACTAAACCCATCACGTGGCAATGAGATTATGACCCGTGCCTACGAGTATGGACAGAGCCGTGTCATCTGCGGTTATCACTACCAGAGTGACGTTGATGCAGGTCGTCTCTGTGCAAGCGTAGGCTATGCAGCCGTCCACTCTTCAGAGGCTTTCCAGAAGCAGATGGCGAAAGCAAAGAAAGAAATCGCCAAACTGCTGGCAGCAAAGAAATAAATAAGAATGATTATCCACAATCATCTAAATTAACATAGTTTGCACTGTCAACATTGCCCTTGGTATGCATGGATTCTGGCCCTCAGGCTCATGGCATCGTCGCTGGGCATGGAGCCTGTGCAATGAAAGACAAGACCATGGTCGGCAAGGTGCCCCCATGGGTACACATATCCATAAGCAATGCAAAGAGGAGTATTCTTGACACGTACCATGACATCAAGGGGGACTTTCTGCAGCTCTACCTCAACGAGTTCTGCTATAAGTTCAATCGAAGATATTTCGGATTTCACCTGTTCGACAGGCTTGAGCTTTGCGCATGCACTTATAGGACGAGTTTCAAGCATAGAATCTACTGATCTGGATGATTGCGGATATTCATTTTTAGTAAAGAATAAATAGAACTCTTTTATAAACAATCTATGAAAACAAAACAATTTTATCGCTTGGGAATCCTGGGAATAGCATTGCTCACTACTTTCACCTCTTGCTCTGATGAGCAACAATTTACAAATGAAAATACAGACGCTAAGCGTGTAGACGTTCAGCAATTATCCCCTGAGATGGCAAAGGTACGTGACTATGTACCTCTTTATGCATGTGTTGCGCACAGAGGCACTACCTATTGGGCTCCGGAAGAGACAGAGGCCGCTTGGAGATGGGCTCGTACGATGGGAGCCGATTATCTGGAGTCTGACATGCAAGTAACAAAAGATGGTGTGGTCCTTGCCAACCACGATGAGAATCTGAAGCGTACGACTAATATCCAGACAGTATTTTCGGATGAAGTTCCTATGTGCCGCAAGGATTTCTATCGGAGTTTCCGTAACGCTGACGGTTCACAGCATTTTTCAGAGGCAGACATAGAAACCCAGTATAACCGGGATGTTGCCGATTTCCGTTCAAACTATGCTATGTCATACTACTATGCGGAGATGCTGATGCTGGATGCTGGAGGTTGGTTCAATGATACTAATCCAGAACAGGCACGTTCTGCGTTCAAGGCAAAACACAATGGTGAAGTCGTCTACAATTCTCAGGGCGTTCCTTCCATACGGTATGCTGATGGATTGTATGTATCAGCCCTCCAAGATCAGATTAATTATGCCATGGGCAATAAGTTAAATCGTGATGCTAATGGCAGACGTATTCTTACTTATAAGATAAAGGATGAATACAAAAATATGACTTTAGAGCAGATATATAAGGCAGCTAAGGCTGAGGCGAAGGTAGATGATCCTGACTATAGGGCAAGTAAGGCCGCTAAATATATGGATTTTGTAGAGTATAGCTTTGGAGATAAAAATGGATCTACTGCTTATGTCCATGATGAGGTAGATAATGGTAACCGTCCGGGTATCTATCCGGAGTTCAAAGAGTCGTGGCTTAATCCAAAAGATATAGAAGTACGCGTTTATAATATTCTTGATCAATGGGGATGGAATATTATAACTAAACCGGAAAGCGAGTCCATACCATTTTATGTAAGCGGTAAGGTCAATGTAGGCAATACCAATGGAAAAGTGATATTGCAGACTTTCTCCTTCGATGGTCTTACAAGGGCATATGGAGTTTACAAAGGAAAGATTCCAATGGATTATCTTCTGTGGACAAGTACTCCTGCCTATGCTACCGATATCGCCTATGATACTCCTACGGGTTATGCTGCATTTATCAAGTGGGCTCAAGATCATGGTGCACAAATTATAGGTCCTGCAATTGCCGGTGCTCCGAACAACTATCCAGAGATGGATGCTCCTTGGGAAGCCTATATGATACGAAAGGCTGGTATGATCAATCATCCTTATTCTTTTGATTCATATGCACAAATGACCAAATATATGGGTTACTATGTCAATTACTGGGGTGAAAACGGTACGCAGTTTGATGACTTACTTAATGTCACTGTTCCAGCAACAGCTTACACCACGTTCCAGGGAACTCTGACCCATCCTGTCTATATGGATGGTTTCTTTACGAATCACTCTGAGATATCACTTAAATATATGATTGAGAATGGGTTCCGTTGTAACGCTAACCTCGATAATCCTTTCCATCCCGGTCAAAAATATGACAATTCACAGGCTTCTCCCGTTGTACCAGATGCAACAGAGACCCTAAAAACTTTAGGCTATTAATGAGACAGTACAGGGATGTTCTCATAAGACTATTAATAAATATAACCAAAAGAATCGAATTACATGAAAAGATACTTTTTATTGCCTATCATGGCAATGTGCTTTTTGGCATCCGAAGCACAAGACTTTGACTCCAAGCCGACTGTAACTATTGACAACAATAAAGAAGATCTTCATTTTACTGTTGGCGCACGCTTTATGGCAGATGTAGCCTATTACCATACTGACTTTACTCCTATGCAATCAGGAGCTTCTATTACTGATGCTCGTATTCGTACAAGCCTGACGTACAAGGACTGGTATTTCTATGCCGACTTCGGATTTGGCGGTGGTAAGTTTGAGCAGAAGAATATCTTCATGCAGTATAGCAAGAAAGACAACGGCAAAAACATCCACGATTTCAAGGTTGGTTATTACAATGATCCAGCAGGATCAATGGCACGCAACACCTCATTGGGAAGCTACCACTTCATCTCCCGTCCTGGCTCCAGCAATGCACTCGGAGAAGGCCGTGAACTGGGAGTTACCTATAAGTTCTCCAACAATAAGTTTTACGCTTATCAGGGCGTGTTCACAGAGAACCAATATAATAAAATCCAGTCAGGTTTCAATGGTATTGTGCTTGCCGGCCGTTACCAGTATCGTCCGATCAGCGACAACCAACAGACATTGATGATTGGCGGTAACATTCGCTATCAGCATATTGGTGGTGGTGTCACTGAGAACAATGTGTTGAAAAAGACACTGACCCTCTCACAGACAATGGAGACTTATGTTGACGATGACAACCAATTCGTCAGCTGCTCTCTTCCATGGGCTGAAAACGTTCTGGACGCTGGTGCCGAAGCACTCTATCATAACGAAAAGGTTTTCGTGCGTGGTGAATATATGTACAAGCACGTGACAAAGAAGCGTGACTCCAAGACTCTTTTCGAGGCCAGCAACAATAACATAGATACATGGGGAACGTTAGATGCATGGCTTGCAGCTAATCCTCTGCGTAGCAATAATTTCCATGGTGGATATGTAGAAACCGGTTACTTAATCTTTGGTACCCCTTACCAGTTTGACCCTCGTGAAGGTGTATTAAAAGGTTTGTCAGGGCAAGCTCTTGAGATTGTCGGCCGCTTCAACTATACTGGACTCAATGACATTGTAAAGGGCGAGTACTACAATGCAGGCCGTAATCAGTATTATCCTGGAGGAGAGATGGCTGACTGGCCATACGTCTCTACAAGTGTAGGCGGTGGAAATGTCTACTCTTACACATTCGGAGTCAATTACAGTGCAAACCGCTTTGTGCAGTTCATGCTCGACTACACTTACAGCCATCTGAGCAAAGATTTCCTTCTCTATGACAAGAATTTCCATAGTGTACAGGCACGTGTGCAATTTGTTTTTTAGTTGGTAGTATATTTTAAAATGAATATCCGCAATCATCCAAATTAGCAAAGTTTATACAGCCTGGACAATC
>ERZ772881.437-NODE-437-length-46904-cov-16.841939_pt1 | contig 46904 bp, 40 predicted proteins | sample MGYA00580581_ERZ772881 | MGnify/ENA primary metagenome ERZ772881 (study PRJEB29015, sample SAMEA2737668) | human gut metagenome | biome: human gut; feature: human-associated habitat; material: faeces | place: China | collected 2012 ...
GGAACTTTTCTCTTATTATAGCACCAATCTTGTGAAATCACAATTTATTCTTGTAGCCTGCCGCTGATACCGTCTGGATTGTGCTTTTCCTTTCTTTTTGTTCCCTTTAATTAGCCATGAACTGCTTAATGCCCTGGCTTTTTGCCGCAGGGTTGTCCGACCCGTAACCTTCCAGAAGATTGATGACACCCCATACCGCCAGACCGGCGCCAAGAGCCATGACCAGAATTTTAAGAATGTCGATTGCCTGATTGAAAAATTCCATATACGTTCCTCCATTTTGTTTGTTTGATGGTTTTGGGTACAAAAAAAGCCGCCCACATCGGCGGCGCTTCGGGTCATCATGGCCCGAAGTTACACAAACTCGTCGCTGTCCAGATCATCGAAGTTCAACAGGTCAGCTTCTTCGTCTGTATCGGAGCCGTCCACTTCGTACACCGTGTATTCGTCCTCCGGCTTTAGTCTCAATGGCCGGTGGCGGAACAGGCTTTCCAAGCGGAAGGCGTTTTTCTTTTTATCAAATTCGGCTGTGTACTTGTAATTCGGGTGCTTTTTCAAGTCATACTTCGGGGATAGAAAAGGCGGGAGCCCCCTAAGCTGCAAGATACATTTATCCCCGGGCATGGTGGTGATCTCGCTGGTGGTCATCAGCTCCCGGCCAAGCCGCTGCATATTCTGGCTGTAACTTTCAGACTGTCCACGGCTTCGACCCTCGGTCTGCATAGAGATGGTGGCCTTGCCCAGCCAGTTTTCCGAAATATCCTTTAGGGTGGAAGCCTCCCGGCCTCCGAGGAATACGATACTGTCCATGTTGCCCATGATGGTTTCGGAATGGTCTTTGTACAATGCCTTGCACTGGCTCATAGCCTGATAAAAGAGCGTCAGGCTGATCTCACGGGAGCGGATGACGGCCACGATCTTTTCCAGCCCCGGCACCTGTCCGGTGTTGGCTGCCTCGTCCCACAGCACCCGCACATGGTAGGGCAGACGCCCGCCATAGGTGTTGTCAGCCCGTTCACACAGAAGGTTGAACATCTGCGAAAAAGCGAGGGCAACCAAAAAGTTGTAGGTGGTGTCCGTGTCGCTGATAAGAAAGAACAGCGCTGATTTTTCATCCCCCAGCTTATCCAGCTCCAGTTCGTCATAAGACATGATCTCCCGAAGTTGGGGAATATCAAAGGGAGCCAGTCTTGCACCGCAGGAAATCAAAATGCTTTTGGCTGTCTTGCCGCTGGCGAGCTTGTATTTCTTATACTGCCTCACGGCGAAGTGCTGGGGGCTGCGGCGTTCCAGCCCGTCAAACATATAGTCCACCGCGTTTTTGAAGGTTTCGTCATCCTCCCGGACTTCCATGCTGTTTATCATTTCCACCAGCGTATTCATGTTGCGTTCTTCCTCCGGCCCCTCAAAGACGATGTAGGACACAAGGGCGCAGTACAAGAGGGTTTCTGCTTTTGTCCAGAACTCGTCGCCCTCCTTGCCGTCGCCTTTGGTGTTGGCAATCAGGGCGGTAACAAATTTCAAAACATCGCTTTCTGTCTTGATATAGGCCAGCGGATTGTAGTGCATGGATTTTGAAAAGTCGATACTGTTGAACACCCGCACCCTGTATTTCTCCCGTTGCAGAAACCGCCCGCACTGGTCGAGAGTGCCGCCCTTCGGGTCTACCACCACATACGAGGAATGGGCTTGAAGGAGCTGCGGGGTCAACCAGAACCTTGTCTTTCCCGAGCCGGACGATCCGATGACACAGGCGTTTAGGTTCCGGGCATTGGCGGGTATCTTCGGACGGGTGTTCATGGTAAGGAACTCCGTCCCGGTCAGAATGACATTGTTCTGAAATTTAGGGTCTACAAACGGCTTTATATCCTCCTTTGTTCCAAAGCGGGCGGTGCCGTACTCCGCATCCCGCCGGAATTTTTTCGCCTGCCTGATCTTTGACTGTATCAGCAGATACACCCCAGCCGCACCGGCAAGGCCCACCAGCAGGTCAATACCGCCCAGCCCCGGCCAGTAGGTTTCAAAGGCTTTGGGGAAGGTATCGAGCATCCCCATGAGCTTTGTCCCGAAGTCTGTGCCGGGGGCGATCCGGTAGGCCGTCCCGATTTTGGAGAAGAACCAGAACACAAAGAGGTACGGCAGGTTTGGGAGCACATATTTTCTGATTTTGTCACTCAACGTCCGTCCTTCACCGCCTCTCTGGTCCGCTGCTTTTCCTTTGCCTGCGTCCTGATTTGCTCCGTGAAATTCCGAAGCTGACCGAGGATGGAAGCCTTGTCCTGCTCTTTGTTCAGCACCTTTGCGCTGTACTTCTGGAAGGCCGCCGTGATAGCGTCCGCCTGATTGGCTTTGAAAAACAGCAGGTAATGACCGGGGCTCACTTTATGGAAAGCGTAGTCCACATGGAACTCCTTCGCGATCCGGTCAAAATCCTTTGGAGCTCCCACATAGGGCATGGCACTTTTGCCGCCATAGTGGTTCATCAGCTTTTTCACGCTCTGGCGTCCCTGCGGGGTCAGCGCCTTCTGGTGGTGCTTTTGCAGCGCCCGAACCACCTTGCCAAGAGCGGCAGCCAGCACTTTTCCTGTGAGCTTCGTTGTCCTGATCGAAAGGGCAACCGTTTTTTGGTTTACTTCTTCCTGCATAAAACCTCCTTTCCGTCGGGGTTCCCGCTATCCGGGAGGCCCCCGTACAATCTCGGGGAACAGAAAACCTCGGGCCAATGTGGCCCGAGGCTTACCGCTCGGCATCTCTGCCGGACGGAGCTTTCTTTTCCGGCTCCGTCTGGACTTTTTCGTCCTGTTCCCGCATGGTCTGCAAGATAGAGGGCTTCTTTTGAAGTTGGGAGGGCTTTTCGCCGGACAGCGGCTTGATACATTCCAGACGGTCAGCCGCCCGGATGGCGTTGTCCGTGAGCTGCCTCTGCCATGCGCCCACGCTGGGAGCCCAACGAAAGCCGCTGCTTTTCAGCTCGGCCCGGGTGTCCGCGTCAGGCTTTCCGTCAAAGAACACCTGCAAGCGGTTGTCCTCCCGGTTCATTTCCACACGACCCCCATCGAACTCCCAGCCGGAAAATTCCTGCTGTGCCTGTTTGGAAAGATGTTCGATACGGGCCTTTACCCGGCGGATCTCCGCATTGTTGTTGGTTAGCTGGTAACTTTCAAAGGGCCTCGGGTCGCTTCGCCAACTTGACGCCATGCTTGCTTTCAGCTTTTCGATCTGGTCCGGCGACAGCAGCGCACAGCCGTCCAGCTTGCCATGCTTGCGGTAATAGGCGTTGACCTCCTTCATAATGAGCTGGGAGCGTTCCAGCCCGTCCAGCTTCTTCTGGAGCTTTTCAATCGCTGCCGGGTCATCGGCGCTGATCCCGCCCATGCCGGTGCTGCGTATCTTATCCAGCAGCCCTTGAATATACCGCCATTCCTCCATGTTGCTGTCCCGGGCCCGGTTCTGTTTTTCCTTCTTTCCCACCGGGAAATTGGCAGGTCCGGCGATCATCACAGAGGGAACCCTTGCGTCAATGGCAAAGCCCTGGTTCATGTTTTCGGCCAGCTTGCGGGCGTAGGTGTCTAACAGATGGTCGATCTTCTCATGGTACATGGGGTCCACCCGGGATTTCTGCTTTTCCGCTATGGCGGCGGCCTTGTCCACCATTGCCCGGTATTCCGCCGTTGCGCTCCCTTCCTTGTAGTCGGAAAAGCTGTTCATTTCTTTTGCCCGGCGGGCGGCTCCTTCATTGATAGGGTAATAGTTGATGGTATGCACCTCCTTTATGCTTCGGGCCATGCTGGCCCGAAGTCTTACCGTTCTTCATGGGAAGGCCCCGCCTTGTCCTTTTTCGGAGCGGGTGGGGCTTCTTGAAACCGTTTGAGTGTAGCGAGAATGGAGTGGACAGGCTCGGCCTTTTCAGGATAGGCAAATATCCGGTGTTCCGGCGGAATGTCCTGCGGCCCGTGGTAATACTCCTTGAAGCCCTCCGGGACTGCCGACACATACCCACCGGGAGCGAATACGCCGCCCTCGTTGATACGCACATCCCGCCCGTATGCCTCATAATCGAAGTAGTTCTGAATGTGCTCCGGTATGTCGATAGTCCCAAGCTCGTCGGCGTAAAGACGGCCCAGCCCTTCATCATCGGAAATATCCGGGTAAAAGCGGTAAAGGTCAAGGTTCTGCGTCAGGTTTATCAAATCCTTCACGCTCCTTGTGTGGTTTCCCAAGACAAGAGCGGCTTCAAAGGTTTCCAGTCCGCCCTTATCCCGTACTTCCAGCAGGGCGTGGCCCAGCTCGTTCAGCTCGTCGATGTTCTCACATTCGTAGAGATAATCGTAGAGCCCCAGCACATCACTGTCAAAGCTGGTAAAGAACACTTCGCTGTACCGTTTCCCGTCTATCCCGATTTTGGCAAGGGCGGCCTGCAACTCCTGTGTCGTCATGGGGAAATGTACCGTTGTCCCTACCTCAATCCCCATTAAGGGGTATAGGGCTGTATTGGTTATATAGGCTTCAAACATGGGCTCATTCCTCCTTTCCGGCCCGGTCAGCCAGCACCTCATAAATCCCGGCCATAATGTAATCGGCGCAAGGGAGGGCAATCGCGTTTCCCAGCGCCTTGTAGCGTTGCAGAGGCCGGATCTCCATGCCGTCCGCCCCGTACTTTGTCCAGCCCTCCGGCAGCCCCATCAGCCGTTCGCTTTCCGTTTCCGTCAGAAAACGGATACAGCCGCCCTTCGGGTCGCCCTCATACCAGAAGGCAAAGGGCGTTACATCACTGGCTAAAAGAGTGGGAAAAGGGTCAGTTGGTAATCCGAAGCTGTTTCGGAAGGCCGTTTCTTCCTGCCTTTTTGCCGCTCCCCGCATACGGAAGCACTGAAAGGGGTGGATGACTGGTATCTGCCGCCCTGTTTCAAAAGAAGCTGTTCGATCTCCTTCGGCGGCGGCCCACCCGCCCTCTCCGCAAGGCGGAGGAAGTGGGAGCATTGGACGGGGCTTAAATAGTATGTCTGCGGCACGTCTGCCTCCAAAATCCGCCACGACGAAAATCCGCTGCCTTCGTGCCAGCCTTCGGGAGCCTGCCCAATACTGGGCGTCCATGAGTCGCCAGCACACATCAGGCGTTCCCCCTCGCACCATTCCGGCGTTTCCCCATCTTCCCGAAGGAGGCATTGGAACTTCGGTGTCCGAGAAGGCGGATAAGACGGCTCTAAAGTCCATCCGGTCATTTGTAGAAAACGCTCCCATGACGTTTTCCCAAACAGCGATAGCTGGATATAGGTTATCAGTAGCATCCCTCATTTCCTGTATGATACGAAACGCCTGATAGAACAGGCTTGATTTTGCCCCGGCAAGGCCGGAGCGGTTGCCGATCAGAGAAAGGTTCTGACAGGGGGAACCGAAGGTAATTATATGGACAGGTGGGATTTTCCCGCCGTCCACCTTCGTAATATCCCCCAAATGCACCATGTCGGGAAAGTGCCTTTTGGTTATGGAGATGGGCGCTTTTTCAATCTCACTGGCCCATACCGGACGGATACCGCACCGGGAAGCAGCCAGAGGGAACACGCCAATCCCGTCGAAAAGGCTTCCCAGCTTAATGTCCGGCATGGCCCGGGGTGCCATGTCCCTTCACGGCAAGCACCCCTTCCAGTGTGGTCGCCGCAATGCCCAGCCGCCCGGCAACCGCAATATCATTTTTTACATCCTCGTCCACAGCGCTGCCGCAGACAATCAGGGTGTGGGAGCGCCGCAGCATATCCCGGCGCATATCAATCCCGGCCTTGTGTTCCTCGGGAACGCTGTCATTCAAAAACAGCGGCAGATACAAGAGCGGGCAGATCGGGGAAAAGCCCGCCTCATAAGCAAGACGGCAGTAGTGGGCCGCCAGCTCCATATCAACATCCGGCTCGCCGCTCCATGCGGCGGTCAGGTATGCTAAAGGTCGTTTCATTGGTTGAGCCTCCATTTCTGTTTTGGTTTAGGGAAAAGCAAGAGTTCGCCCAACCCCTCCGCCCCTTCCCCCGGGAAGGGGAACGGCTCTGGAGAATTTATATCCCCGTCGCTTGACCGGGAAAAAGCATAACCGGGAGAAATCCGTCAAGGGTGCCTCTGGCACCGCCTGCGGCGGCGCTGCCCTTGACTGATTTTCCCGGCTATGCTACGGAATAACTGGCGACGGGGAATAATTTATATCTCCAGAGCTTCGGGGCGCGGGGCAGAGCCCCGCAATCCTCGGGCCATGCTGACCCGAAGTTTGGGCTTACTTTTCCTGTTCGGTTTTCTTCTCCGGCTTTTCATGTTCCTTCTGCTGACCCTTCCAGTCGTCCAGCAGCTTGATGATCTGGTCCTTCATTTCCCTCGGCGTAGTTTCCTTGCCGAAATACTTGCTCAGTTCCGCACCTGTCAAAATCACTTTGTCTACCTCCTTTTTGTCCTCCATCATAATGCCGTCGATCACATCCCCGTTGAGCAGCTTCTTTTCGTCCAGCTCACGCATACGCTTTGCCTGCGCCTGTGAAGGCGAGGACTGCTGGCTGTCAATGGCGACGGCGATATAGTTCTGGTTCTTCTTGCCGATATAGGAAAGCTCCACCGCCGTAGTAAAGCCCAGCTTTTTTTCATCCATCAGCTTCATCAGGTCGGGAACCAGCTCATTGAGCCGGATATACCGCTGCACCTGCTTGACCGCCATCTTATTGCGCTCGGCTACAATTTCGTTGGAGCGTTTTCCTGCGTCCTTCGGGTCAATCTGGCCCGAAGTGCGGGAGCCCTGGTGCTTGATGGCCTCAAGCTGCATTTTCAAGGCTTTGGCCCGCTCACTGGGGAGGATTTCTTCACGCTGGTTGAGATTGTCCTCGACCATCTGCGTGATGGCTTCATCGTCCGTCAGATTGCGAACAATACAGGGCATATCCGCATATCCGGCAAGCTCGCTGGCCTTCTGGCGGCGGTGGCCGGACACGATCTCATAGCCGCCATCCTCACGGGGACGGACGATAGCGGGCTGGGTCACGCCCTTGTCCTTGACGCTGGACACCATAGCCCGCATTTCTTCATCGTCTCGGACTTCAAAGGGATGGTTCTTGAAGGCGTGGAGCTCGTTCAGCTTGATATAGACGATCTGCTCCTTGCCCCGGCGTGGAGCATCCTTTGGCTTTTCGGGTCCTTTCGGAGCGGGAGCGGCCTGTATCGTTGGAGCCGTTTTTTTCTCCGGTTCCTTTTTGACCGCCTTTTCCGGTTTCTGTGCGGGAGCTTTGGACTTCGGGGCTGCGTCCTTGTCCTTATTTGCTTTCGGGGGACGGCCCCGGCGCTTCGGCTGTTCCGGCTCTTTGGGTTTTTCCTCTGCTTTTTTCGGAGCCTCCGGCTGCTTTTCCGGTTTCTCCGCTTTTGCCGGGTCAGGCTTTTCCACGCCGGGAGCTGCCGCCCGTTCCTCGGCTTTCTTTTCCTTCATAATTTCAGCGAAGTTATAGACAGAAACCTGTGGGTTCTTTACCTCTGGTTCCGTCTTTTTTTCCGGCTCCGGGGAAACGGAAACCTTCTCCGGCTCTTTTGGGGGAGCGGGAGGCGTTTCCTTGCCCGGCCCGCTATCCGTTACCGGCTGTTCCGGCGTTTTTGTGGTTTTATCATCTGCCATAAGCATTTACCTCCTGTTTTTTGGCATGAAAAAAGGGGCTCAACTTTTCAGTCAAGCCCCCGTGGGAAGTTCCTCCTTTCTCCGCCATGATACAAAAATACCGCCCGTAGTCTCGTTTGGGCGGTACTTTGTGTAAGATTGGCAGTCCATTATTAAGTTTTTTATTATGTTCCCTTTGTACACCGTTGCAAATAATTCAGTATATATAAACGAGATTATTCCTGTTATTAAAATTCCATTTGTATTTTTCTTTAACACTATGTATATATAAATAAATGATGGCAAATACAAAAATATAAACAACACTATAAAATCAGCCATGCCCATCGACTTCGATACAAGCTTAATTGACTTTATTTCACCAGTTTTCATATCTTTTACCGTGATAAAAGGAATACTAGTAGATATAAAAAAGGCCACTGATAATAAAATTTCTATCACTGTCATAATACTATACTTTGTTTTATAACTATCTCTAATAATAAAATCGCAGTCATCAACAGGGATACCTGATTTCATATCGTGCCGGTCTTCTTTTACATAATTTGTCCACCCATGTTTTTCTGACTGCATATCTTTTTTATCCAAATGCGCAATACTCCTGCCACATATAACGCATCTTTCTGAATCGTATAACGTTTGAACCCCTGCACAATATGGACATCTATATATCACTCTTTTTTCCTCCATAATATTGTTCTAAAACTTCATCAAGCATACTTTTTGCATGCGCATCTACCCAGTTATACGTACTTGACATATATATGATTTCATCAAGATAATTATAAAACTTTTTCTCAATAATATACCACCCTGCCACGCCTATTATAAAAATACCTACATCTATTATTACTACATACCACAACTTTGATCTACATGCCAGCGCGAGATTTACCATTTCATCTGTTATATTTCTATCAAAAAGCATCGCTTTCCTTTCTAGTTGTATATAATATAAGTTCAATAAAAAAACTAATACCAACTCCAAAGCACAAGCTATTAATCCCAAATACATAATACATTTAAATATCTTGGTAAACCTATCTCTTTTCCTCTTATTCCAAAGAATATCCATTACACCCTGTTCATAACCATTTACTTCCTCTTCCATTATCCCCCCCCTCTTCTGACCACTCTAATAACTCTGCCATCTTATCCTTAAGGATTTCTATCTCTTCATGCCAACTATCTTCATCAATTTTCTTATCTATATATGCCAATACCACATATGCATCAAAAAGTTTTCTATTCATATGATACCCAGGACGCATTGAAGCATATTTTTCTAAAATATATACTGCATTAAGAGCATAAATCCTAGCATCACTATAACGGTCTTTTTGAAAACAAATTGCTGTCAAAGCCATATATGCTTCATCAGCGTCATAATATTTTTCAAGATACTTATCATGAACAAAAATAGCTCTTTGTAATAATTTTTCAACATGCTCTGAACTATAACCAATACCACTCCTGATTTTAGCCAGCAAAATATACTCGAGATATAACTGATGGCATATTTCTTCCTTATCTCCTATATTCTCCCTAAGGCACCTAAAACTACATTCTATACTTCTAATAATATTTTTTTTCGAATATTCTAATTCTCCCATACTAGTATACATACTGGCGAGCATCCAATAAACTTCACCGGAAGAACTGTCTACCATCATCCAATTATTATATTTTTCTAATAATGCCAATGCTATTTCACCATAATATATTCCCTGCCACAGATTTTCTATATCGTCTTTTCTTTGCTCACAAACCCCAGCCAGTCTGATAAATCCCTTTATTATCGAACTTCTGCCAAACTCCTTCATTATATTTTCTGACGAATTTTGTACAAATAAATCCGGTATTATCAAATGTCGTCTAAAAAAACTTGTTTCATTATCTATATTATACTTATAAAAAACATAAGCAATTAACACATTTACATTTTTCAAAAGTATGTTTATATCACAATCTCCCTGCATATTATTAACTAAGAGTTCATTGCAGAATAAATTTAGATAATCGTCCAAATTTTCATCAAATTTCTGTATTACACTCAAAGTCACCAAACGCAATGTTTCTCCGCTATCAATAGTGATCGTATTGTATATATGACGCATAAGCTGACTCTCTACCATTTTTACATGCTCAATGTTCTCAGATTCACTATATTCCATCATGAGCACCTGCTCAATATAATCTGTAACTATATCTATTTTTTTCTCATCAAGACTAAGGCAAAGAGGAATTTCGTCGTTTATCCTTAAAGAATCATCATATGGAAGTTCGTTCATATAAGTTATCAAATCAACCATAATTTTTTGTTTTTGAAAATCATCATATTGACTTGCTGCAACATCACGAAAATACAGATGGGCAAAATCATACCTTCCATCTGCTCTCTCTATCAAATATTGTCCTGCTAGTTTAACGAATCTGCAAAAATCCAAATAATTCCAATTCAGATTTGGACAGTTACGGCTGACTAACTCCTCCAAATCTTTTTCTCTCAATCCCTGTCTTGAAAAAGCTATATAACATATCACTACATCTATAAGGTTCTTATTTATTTTTAATGACAATCTATCCAAATAATATTTTCCTATATCATTCTGAATCTGTCTGATCAATTCTATCTGATACAGGTTGATTTTTTCTATCTCACTAAGCCCATCGTTACCTTTTCTCATCTTTCCGAAGTCTTCACGATCAAACATTAACAAAATATTGTAAATAATACCAAGTTGTAAAGGTGTAGATATACTTGTCATTTCTACAATTTTAGTAAATACCGTTTTACTTATCTTGTTTACATTCGAATGTAGTATTCCTTGTAATATTTTTCGTCTATCCTCTGTATCCATATCCCTTAATTCTATATATTTTATCGGTTTTTCGGGAATATACTTATCTGTATACGTCAAAAGAACAGTAATCTTATCCGGAATATATCTAAATATTCCTAATATCCTGCTGCCCCCCACAGCCATCTGATCTATTGCGTCCAGTATTATGACCAAATGTCGTTGCTGTTCTCGTGAATATCTTGATAAGAAATAGTTCATTTTCTCAACAATATCAATATTAGATCTACTATTCTCACCCAGTATCATGTATCCAAAATTTTCCTGAAAGAAGCTGCAGATATACTGCGTTATCCCAGTCAACGACAAGCTGCTTTTTGTATTTCCGCAAAACACTGGTAAAACGTACATTCCCTGATTTCCAAATTCATATGTAAAATGACTTGCTAATGAACTTTTCCCCGAACCACTTTTCCCTTTTATTCCAATAATCTTTACCCCTTCATTTATAAACCGCTGAATATTATTTTCTATATCTGGTCTGTAACTATATTGTATATTTTTTACTTCCGCCAAACTCCAATTTTGTCTCTGATCTTTTTCGAAATCTGAAAGATGTTTATATATACTCAGCTCTTTATCAACAATTTTCTTCAAATCGCTAATAACAATAGCTTTTAACTGCTCCAGTCCAACCATAACATTATCCTTCCAAATAACATTATATGTCCTTACACGTTCATCTGCTTTATTCCTTATTTCCCTTTTCAACGCTGTAAGTTTTTTATTACTATCTTCACTCTCCGACATATAATCTCTTGGAGGATCACCATCTAATTTACGAAAATAAAAAAAAGCATTTGGATTATTACATGTCAATGCCCCATATTGTATTTCCAATTCGGTAACACTTTTACCTATCATGTTCTGGGATATATAATATTCTGAATCATCTAATAGATCATCAATGTTTGGTACCCAGCCATATCTTTCTCCAAGAAACGATATGATATAAGGTTTACATCTATCTATTTCGTCCTGACAAACCGACAATACCTTCTTTGAACTATCTATTTCATTAAATCCTGAAGTATCAATTCCCCACCGAAGATCACATAACTGTATCTGTTCTCCATATGGTCTGCAATATTCGTTTATTTCAGGAATTATTTCATCATGTAATAGATCTCTTTCATAGTCCATATCTCTAAAAGTACTGGACACAAAGACCTTTATCATATAAATTCTCTCCCTCTATCCATTTAATTTTTAATATTATATTACTTGGTATTCTATGTAAATCCAATATGTTTTTTTTCAATTCCCATTATGTCATTTTCAGCAGTCTTAAACATATCTTCGGTAACTTCTACAACGGATCCCACCTTCTGAACTAGCAATACGTTAAGAGCACTCTGTAGGACATTTTCAATAAGCTGCTCATGTTTTCTTAACGAAGTAACATCATGTGCCACCATTTTTTCTATTGATTTGTCCATGAGGGTATAATTAAACATGATATTTTTATAAAGATTTGACTTGAGCCTCTCTTCTACATATTTTCTTGCAATAGACTTTATTCTTGAATCACTTGCATTTGGGAATTTTATAACAGTACAACGATCTACAAGAATAGGATTGATGTCATTCAGGTTGTTTGCAGTAAAAAATATCGGACAGTACTCCAAACCAACAAGCCTACATTCAAGATAATCGTCAAATATATCTGACCTTGAACTGTCCGTAATGGAGAGAAGCTCATCGTCAATATTTGCACGATTTCTATCATGTGTTACCTTATCTATCTCATCAAAAATATATGCCACAATAAGAGAATCATTATTTATACGTGCTTTTGCAAGTATGCCCGCATCTGCAGACTTATATGAACCACAATCCCCTGTAAGGCCATGTCCACCATCTGTCTGTGGAACCTTTACGATTTCCACTGGAATACTTAAAGCCTCGTTAAGCAAGAGTTTCAGTGCTGTTGTTTTTCCACACCCCTTATCGCCGACCAATATAATTGGTCTCATATGTCCTGTATCAATATATGTAACGACCGCCGGTATTATCTTCTGTATTATTTCTTCTGGAATATCATATTTCTTACAAAATGCATTCAATTTTGCATAAATTACTCTTGGATCTATATCATCACGAAAAAAATCTGGTACCTCAAGTCTCATATTTCTCAAAATCCTCAAATATCTCAAAAGTTTTTTATCTACATTAGATGCACTCTGGATCAGAGAAACCTGGTTTTCGAGTTCTTTGAGATTGTCAGCTCCCTCTTTCGGAAGAGCGCATATATGTGTATCATACCACTTTCCTCTATCTTCTTTTTTTATGTCAACTTTTCCTGTTCCCTTATTTCCACAAAGCAACTGCATTATTTCTTTATCGCTCAAATGTAATATCATCTTTTTTATTTCACTTATTTTTTCCATATCGATTCCCTCCTATTATGGTATTTTCACACTGGCATTATCGATGAAATAACTTTTCAGTCATTTCATCGAATAATATTTATTGCTTTTGCCAGTTGTTCATCAAGACTCACTCAACTGTCTTAAGAAACTTAAGCATACTGTTTCTCTTCATAATCAATCCCAATCGTCCTCTAAGTTCCACAAACTCCGATGCTATATTAAGGTATTCCTAGCTAAGTTCATCCACTTCAGCCTTTTCTATCGTCTCACCTCTATACTGTTTCATATGAAGCAAAGCATCTTTTGCCAGTGCTCTTACAAGATACAGATATGCAATATTGGTCGTTGGCTGAATCATTGCAGAAGCCGCCATTCCATAATTAGCAGTTCTTATAGCATCCTCATACATGCCTCTCTCAAGCTGTCTAACAGCAAGTTTAAGTGAGCACTGACATGCATTTACATGTTCATCCAAAGCTTCCTCAAGAACCTCTGTACATCTATTATCATTCCCAAGGACCTCTTCCAGTTCACTCTCTGCCACAAAAGACTTCTCTTCATACGGAATATACTTCTTATAATTAGAAATGAGCTTCCTGCATTCCTGTTCATTCTTAACTGGATCCTCACCAATAAGATAGTCCAATGCAAACGTAAACGCTCTCCAATTCCAACGTTCAATGGAAATCCGTGTTTTCATTATTTCATAATAAAATGAAGCCTGCTCATAATCCCCCTTTTCGGCATTGTACCTCATAATATCTGCAATCAAGTTAACATTATTAGGGAAGTGACTCAATCCCTCCTCACAGGCTTCGATTGCGTTATTCATATTTCTCTTGAGAGAGAGTTCTACGCCTCTATTATGATAATCCTCAGCACTAATACATTCATCAGATCCATCATCCTTTAGATCCTCATCAGCATTTTCTACCATTAACTGACTTATTCTTGTCATAATATCTGAAATATCTATTTTTTCTGCAGACTCGTCTGATAAATCCTCGTCATCACTTCCCTTATAGTCTGCATCTTCATGATCTACATCGATCAAACCATAATCATCCATATCAATACCTCCCTTAAAAAAGTCTAATGAATCTGCTTCATCAACAATTATATTACCCATATGCTTCTCCTTTCTGGCTATCCCTAAGCTCATTGCTTATTTGTTTTTTATGTTATAAATCCATATTAACACTTCCAAAACTACGAGATCACAAGGGGGGAGATTATTAAAACACAAAATAAACACGGTATTTTCAATTTTTATTTGAAAAATACCGCGTTTATTTTCTCTATATATACTCGTTTTTCCATATATATTAGATCCAACTAAGTTGTCGTAAACCATGCTGCAACATTATTCTGTATATCTGACATATCATCGTAATCCTACAACATTCATAACTTCTTCAACAGAATCTAAAGGCTGCTTCACTGTCCCATTATTTATAAGGTCCTGATAACATTTATCAACCTGTCCCATATCAAAAATAAAATTATTCTGTCCTGATGGCGGTCTCTTTTCTACCCATTCTTTTGTAACATCTGATATTTCCTTTACCGAAAGATCCGTTGACTTCCCCCATTCTATCAATACAATCGTTACCGAATCCACTGTATCTTCCCATGGACCTTTTTGGGCTTTGGGTATTGGCAATGCATTGTTTATTCTAATAAGAACATTTTCTAATCCTTCTTTACCACTGAAATCCATTGGTATCTCTTTCATTTCCAATATTTCTTCGTTCATATCTGGAAGGTCATCATCATCTGTTACTAACTCACCATTTTTCAAAACATACACATTTGAAAATGAATTTGATTCATCTCCAAAACTACACATTCCAAATTTATTTGGATATACAAAATAGTATTTTGAAAGAGAGTCTAGAAGAGAGACTATATTCCCCGAGTCATCAATTGTATAGCATTGATATATTCTTTGACTTTTTATACCATTTCCTGAGGCAAACTTCTGCCCTATTATAAGCTCAGGAATTCCATCTTCATTAAGATCTTTTTCAATATATCCAGCATTTTCATACTCATCAATATAACATACTTTATTATATTCACAAGTTTTGAAACTCCATCTTTCTTGTATTGCAAGGGATATATACATTAACTGTTTTTATAAATTCCAGGCTCATTATCATTTTTCTCAAAAATGTTTACTGTTAGTGTATTGATCTTGTCTCTAGCCTTATTATCCCATACTTGTATCGCACAAATCATCAAAATCACACAAATAACAATTACAGCACTATAAATGATACGTCTTCTCATACTCACTATCCTCCTAATCACATGTAAATTTCAACTACATATACACAATACACTGTTGCTGCTTACAGTTATATCAAGGGGGGATATTTATAGTACATAAAAAGGGAAGCTCATCGCTTCCCTTTTTGAATAACCACTGGCCATTCGCCTTGATATCACTCAAAGCGTCAACGTCTCTTACTTACTAACCTTCCTGAAGTTCTTCTTACCACGTCTCACAACAACGCCCTCTCCGTCGAACTTCTCCTCTGGAATTGTAATCTGGACATCTGCGATCTTCTCGCCGTCCACAGCAACACCGCCCTGCTCTACGGCACGTCTGCCCTCGTTACGTGATGTAACAAGACCTGACTTAACGAGAACTGACACGATATCGATGACGCCGTCCTTGAAGTCATCTGCTGTGAGTGTTACTGATGGCATGTCTGCTGCAACACCCTTGGAGAACAGTGCTCTTGCACTCTCCTGAGCCTTCACAGCCTCCTCCTCGCCGTGTACAAGCTTTGTAAGCTCGTATGCAAGGATCTCCTTGGCCTGGTTGAGCTGGCTGCCCTCCCAGCTATCCATCTTATCTATCTCCTCAAGTGGAAGGAATGTGAGCATACGGATGCACTTCAGAACATCTGCATCTGCCACATTTCTCCAGTACTGGTAGAACTCAAATGGTGATGTCTTGTTAGGATCAAGCCATACAGCACCCTTCTGTGTCTTACCCATCTTCTTGCCCTCTGAGTTGAGGAGAAGTGTGATGGTCATGGCGTATGCATCCTTGCCAAGCTTTCTTCTGATGAGCTCTGTACCACCAAGCATATTGCTCCACTGGTCATCGCCGCCGAACTGCATGTTGCAGCCGTACTTCTGGTACAGTGCGTAAAAGTCGTAACTCTGCATGATCATGTAGTTGAACTCAAGGAAGCTGAGTCCCTTCTCCATACGCTGCTTGTAGCACTCTGCACGAAGCATGTTGTTGACTGAGAAGCATGCTCCAACATCGCGGAGAACATCTACATAGTTCAGGTCGAGAAGCCAGTCTGCGTTGTTGACGAGAAGCGCCTTGTCATCTGAGAAGTCTATGAACTTGCTCATCTGCTTCTTGAAGCAGTCAACGTTGTGCTGGATAGTCTCCTTTGTCATCATCTGTCTCATATCTGTACGGCCTGATGGATCACCGATCATGGCTGTACCTCCACCTATCAGCGCGATAGGCTTGTTGCCTGCCATCTGAAGTCTCTTCATCAGACAGAGCGCCATGAAGTGGCCTACATGCAGGCTGTCAGCAGTCGGATCAAAGCCAATATAGAATACTGCCTTACCATTATTTACTAAATCTCTAATTTCATCTTCATCTGTTGTCTGCGCTATAAGCCCTCTGGCTACAAGCTCGTCATAAATCTGCATGTCCCTCTAGACCTCCTGTATTTATTTATTCAATGTGCGGTTCACTAGCACCACACAGGCAAATATTATAACATTTTGCTATGCACTGTGGCAAGTATATACACACAATTCCCTGTATTATTTTCTTATAAATCGTCCTTCACACGTCATTTTCTGCCACCATCTGCAAATTGACACATATATCTCCGGCACAGACCTCCTGCCATTGCTATGAGCAGGAATATGTATGGCGTTGTAAGTGACTGGTTCAGATTGACAAATGCCTGAACGGCATACCCGGTTATCCCGAACAGCACAGCTATCATACCGCCCTCATCCGCAACGTACCCAATCAGACACTCCAAGCCAGTCCTTGAATCTCTTGCAGCCCTTGAATCTCTCGATGTCTTCTTCTCCTTCGATCTTTTTCCTGCAGATTGTCCGCTTGCGTTTTCATTCTCATTCATCACAGCTCCTGATACCGCGGTTCTCACAAGAGCACCACCTGTGGTAACCAGCAGTCCTACGTAACTCACTGCACCGAATATTCCTGTGGTTATCAGATACTGCAGATACTCATTGTGAGCATTATCATATATAACACCCACCGTATTCATCATATCGTCATAGTACCTGTCGGTCATGATCGCCTTCACTGATTCATTTCCATAACCGAACAACCTCTGTGGAACACTGAAATCCCTGTACGCCTCCATGAGTCTCCTCCACACAAAGCCCCTGTAATTTCCCCAGGAATCTTCAAATGAAAATATACCCATGTGGTTGTGCGCCACATATATAACAACAGCCACGATGCCTGCAAGTGATACGCCAACCGATACAGCAAGAGCTGCCTTTCCGCGGAACTTCACAGTCCACTTTGAAGCCAGCCTTATGGCCGCCCATACAACGAGAACGACCACGAACACTATCCACACCATCCGGCTGTCACTCACAAAGCAGCTCAGTCCGTCAAGCTCCGAATATCCACTGTCCGTCTGTCCCAGCATAATACTGATCGCCAGGACTCCGCACGCCATGACCAGGCATACATCCGCAAATTCTTTTATCTTTCCTCGGTATGACGCCCATATCCACGCAGCTATCATGGCACCGCCCACACCTGCGTATGCAAGGTTTGCATTGGATATGATCACCGCACCCGTTCCCGTGAGCACTGCGATAACTGCTGTTATCCTTATCAGTATGCTCTCTTTTCCCGCCGAGCTGATATACGCCCCGGCTGCCACCGGAACCAGCACGCACAGGAAGCTTGCAAATATGTCGATATTTCCAAATGTGGATATGTATACATTTCTAATGCTCTGCATCAGCCCTTCCCTGAGTCCAAGGAAATCATATCCCATGAACTGGCATATGCCGACAATTCCCACAAATGAGCCCGCAAGCATGAATATGACCACCACATACCGCCTTATCCTGCAATATCTCGCCATACACACATACAGGAAAAAGGCCAGCAGCACGAACTGAAGTCCGCACCTTCTGCCCTCCTCGCCTGTATATGCTGCTACCTTATTCCCTGACATAAAGAATGCCAGAACATTTGCCAGAACAAATCCTGCCATGAATATATCCATGGCCATTATTTTATGCAGATCAATAAAACGTCTCAGGCGTCCGATAAATCCGTTACCGTGTGCCGCCCCTTCAGAGACATCCACGTTGCCACCGGAGCTCCGCTGTCCATGCCCTGTGCTGACATTCCGTCCCAGCACATCCACCAGCACCGCCAGCACCATGAGCACCGCATATATGCACAGCGCAATATAGAACGCCCTGTACTTGGTTACTGTTATATCAAAATATTTGTCATGCATTATCAGGGGATATGCAGCCCCCATATATATAAGAAATAATGTGGTTATTCCGTTCTGAAGTTCCCGCCTGCCGTCTCCTGCAATGTTGTCTTTTCTGCCCATACGGCTATACTCCTTTTATAAAAGCGGTGACAATAATCTGAGTATCGCACCAAGTATATTCACCCTGCTTATGTTATTTCTGCACCACGGAATATCTATCTCCTCCGACTCGGCAAATGTATCCATCATATCCTTCTTCACATCTTCTATGGCCTTGCAGTCATACAGAAGAGTTCCGCACTCAAAGTGGTGATAGAAGCTCCTGTTATCCAGATTGATGGATCCCACAGATGCAAGCTTGCCATCCATGAGCAGTGTCTTTGAATGTATAAATCCAGGCGTGTACTGATATATCTTCACACCCGCCAGAAGCAGCTCCTTGTAGCTAAACTGGGTCATCTTGTATATATATTTCTTGTCCGGGATGGCCGGCGTAACAATACGCACATCCACGCCCCTCTTGGCTGCCAGCTTCAGTGCCATCATGAGCTCGTTACACACGATAAGATATGGGGTAAATATATAAATGTACTCCTGTGCATCATTTATCATCTGCATGTACAGATTCTCACCCACATTCTCTCCGCTCAGAGGACTGGACTTGTACGGCTGAACATATCCGTCACTTACGCCACTATAGTCGATTTCCGCCGGTCTATAGTTGTTGTAGCTTCCCTCTGAATATCTGAAGCTGTTCCACATCTGAAGGAACATAACAGTGAAGCTCCAGGCGCCCTCGCCCTCAAGTCTCACTCCACTGTCCTTCCATTTGCCGTACTTCTCTATCTTGTTGATATACTCGTCAGCCATGTTGTAACCGCCGGTGTGAGCTATCTTGCCATCAATAACAGTGATCTTCCTGTGATCCCTGTTATTGAAGATAGTGGCAAAGAATGGAACCACCTGATTGAACGCCATACATTTGATACCGTAGGATTCAAGTTCCTTCCAGTAATACTTCGGCACATTGAACACAGATCCGATGTCATCATACATGAACCTGACATCAAGTCCCTCCGCAGCCTTGCGCTTCAATATCTCAAGTATGGTATCCCACATATAACCCTTGTCCACGATGAAATATTCCATGAATATATACTTCTCCGCACTCTCCAGGTCTCTGATGAGATCATCCATCACATCATCGCCTATGGCATAATACTTTACACTGGTATGCTTGTACAGAGGCGCCTCAGCCACATTCTCCATATAATTACATATCCTGTATGTAGGCTCCGACTTTAAATTCTCCGCTGGGACCCAGTTGTCCCCCTTGACGTTCTCATATACCTCCTGCTGGAGAACCCGCAGAAAATTCTTTCTGAGTTTTTTAGGTATCAGCACATGTCCATAGAGCACATACATGAGACCTCCCAGCACCGGGAATATGAGTATCGGCACCATCCATGCCATCTTTACCATAGGGTTAGTATCCTTTGTTATAAGATACATTACAACTATTACGCTGAGCAGCTTGAGAGCACCCGATATATAGATATATCTGTCCTGAAGAAAAACAACCCCCAGTATCATGATCGCCAACTGGACGACCACAAGAAAGCACGTTATTACCATTCTGCTTAGCAATCTGTTCAGTATCTTCTTCATATATTTCCTGCCTTTACTGAATTGATGTCACCTTATAATCCTGATCCTCTACTGTCTTCTTGAGCACGCTGTCATCAACGTCTGCCTTGAGAGTGACAACCGCTGTTCCTGTCTCATGGCTGACTACAGCCTCCTGCACCTGGTCAAGGGCCTCAAGACTCTTCTTGACTCTGGCTTCACAATGTCCACACATCATACCTTCGATCTTCATTGTCTTTGTCATAACTTTGTCCTCCTTGATTCTATACCTTTTATTTTTATCATAAATGTCTGTCAAATTCAACCTCAGCGCATTTGTAACAACACAAAAACTTGACAGGCTCATGGCAAACGCTCCGAACATAGGATTGAGCGTCCAGCCAAATATCGGGATCCACACGCCGGCGGCAAGTGGTATTCCAATTATATTATATATAAATGCCCAGAAAAGATTCTCTTTTATGTTCTTAACTGTTGCCCTACTGAGTCTTATGGCCGCCGGAACATCTGTGAGCTCACTCTTCATGAGAACAACATCCGCAGCATCTATGGCTATATCCGTGCCTGCACCTATGGCTATTCCTATATTTGCCCTTGTGAGTGCAGGGGCATCATTTATTCCATCACCAACCATGATCACATGCCCCTTCTGCATGAGATCGCGCACAACGCTCTCCTTGCCGTCCGGACGCACGCCCGCTATTACTCTGTCCACGCCGACCTGCTCTCCTATGGCTTTTGCGGTTCTCTCATTATCACCGGTTAACATAACTACTGAAAATCCCATTGACTGAAGCTGGCTTATGGCCTCAGCGCTGTCCTCCTTCACAGTATCCGCCACGGCTATTATTCCAAGGACTCTGTAATCTCCGTCAGCCTCCTCGGCAAAGAACATAGGTGTCTTTCCCTGCTGTGATACCTTCTCCGCACTGTCCTTCATCGTCTCAGGTACATCTGCATATCCCTTTATATAATCCATATTTCCTCCGATGATCTTTCTGCCGTTCAAACTTCCCATCAGACCGTTGCCCGCAACAGCCTTGAAATCGGATACCTCATAATTTTTATCCTTCTGTGCATCACCTGTCTGGTAATTCTCACTGTAGTATCCAACCACAGCTCTTGCCAGAGGATGCTCTGACAGCTTCTCCAGAGCCGCAGCCTTCTGCATCAGCTCGTCACCACTGACATTCTCGGCTGCCAGTATATACGTCACTACAGGCTCTCCCTTTGTGATCGTTCCGGTCTTGTCCATGACCACTATGCTGCTCTTTCCTGTCTCCTCAAGAGCAGTCGCAGTCTTGAACAGTATTCCGTGCTTGGCACCTATTCCATTTCCCACCATGATCGCAACAGGTGTGGCAAGTCCAAGTGCACATGGGCAGCTTATAACAAGTACCGATATTCCTCTCGCCAGCACATAACCGGCATCCTTACCCACTATTATCCACACTATCATCGTGATAAATGCTATCAGTATGACAACAGGTACAAACACTCCCGAAACCTTATCAGCAAGCTTTGCTATTGGAGCTTTGGTAGCCGCCGCATCACTTACCATATCTATTATCTTGGACAGTGCGGTATCCGCACCTACCTGTGTAGCACGACATTTCAGATAACCCGACTGGTTGATCGTCGCCGCAGACACACGGCTTCCTGCAGTTTTATCCACAGGTATACTCTCACCCGAGAGAGCTGACTCGTCCACAGCGGAATCCCCCTCAAGGACTACTCCGTCCACAGGAACGCTCTCACCCGGTCTAACGGCAAATATATCTCCAACCGCAACTTCATCTATATCCACGGTGACCTCCTCACCATCTCTGATGAGAACGGCTGTCTTCGGGGCAAGATCCATCAGACCTTTGAGTGCGTCCGTGGTTCTTCCCTTTGAATATGCTTCAAGCGTCTTGCCGACTGTTATAAGCGCCAGTATCATGGCCGCAGATTCAAAATAAAAATCATGCATGAGCGTCATGACACGCTCACCGTCACCTGCTGTCTGCGCCGCTGTCATGGCATAGAGCACGTACACGCTGTATATGAATGAGGCACCTGAGCCCATGGCAACAAGTGTATCCATATTAGGCGAGCCGTGTATAGCTCCCTTAAATCCACTCACAAAGAATCTCTGATTTATCACCATCACGATTATGGTTAGCAGCATCTGCGTGAGTCCCATCGCCACATGATTGCCGTCAAAGAAGCTTGGCAGCGGCCAGTTCCACATCATATGTCCCATTGATATATACATGAGGGGAATAAGAATTATAACTGATGCCACCAGTCTCTTCTTCATTTTTCCAAATTCTTTGTCCGCCTCACTCTCACCGGAACCGCTGCTCTTCCCACCTGAATGTGAAGTATTTCCACCAGCGGATCTTCCACCCGCCAGACTCGCACCGTATCCTGCCTTCTCAACTGCAGCCACTATAGTTCCGCTGTCGGCTGTTCCATCCACCATCATGGAGTTGGTCAGGAGATTCACCTGACACGAGGTAACTCCCTCAACATTGGATACGGCCTTCTCGACTCTTGCACTGCATGCACTGCATGTCATTCCTGTCACATTGTACTTGTCCATATATTTCACCTTCCTTTATCAAGCATCAGTCAGTTCGTAACCGCACTTGCCAATAACTGACATATCTATTTCATAAGTCTGGTAACCGTATTTACCAGATCCTCTATAGTATCATCCTTGCCATTTCTTATATCGTCTGCAACACAGGTCCTGATATGTTCGGCAAGGAGCTGTCTGTTGAAGCTGTTGAGTGCCGCATTGATCGCCGACACTTGGAGCACGATGTCTGTGCAATATGCATCATTTTCCAGCATACTCTTCACGCCTCTTATCTGCCCCTCTATCCTGTTCAGTCTGTTGAGAAGCTTCTTATACTCCTCGTCTGTCCTTGTCCTCACCCTGGCTTCCACGTCGCTTATCTCTCCGCCATGATGACAGCAGCATTTCTTCTGTTCTTCCATATATCTTTCCTCCATCCTTATTGAACTCCAGCCATGCAAAATTTGCCTTCGGCAAATGGCTGGAGCTACATGTCAAGTTTTCATAGAAAACTTGACAATTCTCTTTTCATCCACGGATTATATACCCCCTAGGGGTATGTGTCAACAATAAAAAATCCTCATAGACCAATATTTATACCACTTTATCAGTCTATGAGGGTTTTTCTCCTTTAACCTATATGTCTGAGTTTTATTTACTCTGTTGTATCCTGATCGCCCATGTCGATATCAGCATCTCCGATATCAATCGCATCTGCGCTTGACTCATCACTGCTGTCTGCATCGTCAGTATCAGTTATATCAGTCTCATCAATGAGGCTGTCGTCACTTATATCAAAATCTGAATCACTGTCAATAACAGAATCAACTACAGATGAATCATATGTCTGCTGGTTCAGGACATCCTTAAGATCTATCATATCTCCTGTGGTAGCATCTAACATGATGAGCTGTATTGGATAATCCTTATCGAGGCTTCCATCCTCCATCTTGTCGCACTGTGCAAATACCCATACAGGGCTGTATGTGTACTTATCTCCATCCTTGAGCTTGTAGTATGTAAGTCTTACATCGTTGAACTCAATGGTGCTGTACTGTGTCTTGTTGTCTGTGTAATACTTATTTACAGCCTCCGGAAGCTTCTTGAGTGCATCATCCCAGCTTATAAGATCAACATTGTCCTTCTTGTCTCCTGTTGCTCTGAAGGAATCAAGGCAATATGCTGAGATAAGTCCATTGTCATCAATGCCGAGCTGGAATGTCTCATCCATGGTGTCATACCACGTTTCATCACTTGTTGCGAGTGTGTCAAGGCCGTATATATTAGGTGTATATGGAGCCACGCCGTCCACAGAACGCTTATATGTTACCATGTAACCATTCTTCTCTGCGGCAACTGTGCTGTTTGATGCATCGCTGTAATCCCACAGCAGATCAAAATTACTTGTCTCTATGACATCTGAGATTCCACATGATGCAAGGAAATCTGTTCCCTTCTGCTCAGCATCTGCCGCACTGATGGAAGCTGTGTTTGCGGAAGCCTCCTCGTCAGAATATTCACTGCTGTAGCAGTATACACTTGTTGCGCCATCCTTAGGTCTGTACTGTATAAGCTGATCCGATGGATAGTAATCCAGTGAGAATCCGCCGCCTGTGGACATGTCATCGCCACTTCCATAGAATGTTACCATGAACTCGTTGTCCCCTACAGATCCGATGAATGTGTCTCCACTGTAATCTCCGGCTCCCTCTCTCGTATCAGACGCTGTCTTGAGTTGATCCTTAAGTGACTTCATGTAATCCTCATAATAGCTCTTATCATCATCCGATGTAGCCTGTTCCATCATGGACTGAAGTGAATCTATCTCTCTCTGTATATCCTCCTTGTACGGCTTATCCCAGTTATATACATATACGCCTGCGCTCACGTCAAATATATTCTCGCACACACGCTTCTTGTAGTCATTGTCTACATTGTTAAGCTCATAGTAAAGCACTGACATCTTATCTGTGTCAGGCACCTCTATCTCTGTGGCATTTATGGATACATCTGTGAGACCTGTATCTGCATTGATACCCTCAAGCTTGCCATTGTATGACTCTGGTACGTCGAGTCTTGATGCCAGCTTACCGCCGCCACCGCCGTTCTCGTCGTCTCCCATGTTGTAATCCACCTTCTTCTTGCCACATCCTGTGAGCGCAGTTCCTGCCACAAGTGATGTCACCAAAAGCAGCGCCGCTGCTTTTTTGTAACCCGCTTTTCTCATATAAAATACCAACCTTTCCTTACTTAATTGAAGTAATTATAATATATTTTCCCCGCTGACACAACACCATCTGCTATCACTCTTTTGTGATGATGACCTTGCCGTCAACAACCTGAACCTTGACCTTATTGCTGTCGATTCCGGCAGCAGCCAGCATATCAGGGCTTATCTGTACACGATTCGCCTTATCGAGTATCGAGAACTCCTCATGTGAATCATCAGATGAGAAGCCATCTGTCGTCAGCTCGTTCATTCTGTCCTTGTAAGATTCCTTCATGATCTTCTCTGTGCTAATCTTGCCGTCCGCAATCATAACCACACGTCCCACCTTATTTGCAAGACTTATATCATGTGTAACTATGATTATCGTTATCCCGAGCTCTTCGTTCAGCTTTCTGAACAGATCCTGTATCATGTTGGATGTCTTGCTGTCCACGGCTCCTGTAGGCTCATCCGCAAGAAGTATCTTCGGATTATTCGCAAGGGCTATGGCTATGGCAACTCTCTGCTGCTCACCACCTGACATCTGAGACGGATATGAATTTATCTTGTCCTCAAGTCCCACTCTGCAGAGCAGATCATGGGCTCTTGCATACTTGTCTTCCTTGTTGCTCTTGTCGAAGTACATAGGTACCTGAACATTCTCTATGGCTGTCATATATGGCAGAAGGTTTCTGGAGTTTTTCTGCCACACAAATCCTACAGTGTGCTTTCTGTACTCCACAAGCTCCTTATCCGTCATCGCAAACAGATCCTTGCCGTCGACATACAGCTTTCCGGCCGTAGGTCTCTCAAGTCCTCCGATCATATTGAGGAGTGTGGACTTTCCTGATCCCGACTTTCCGATGACCGCCATGAGCTCGCCGTATTTGATGTTGAGCTCCAGGCCTTGAAGAGCCATGACCTCCACATCGTCAGTCTTGTATATCTTGACAAGGCTGTCACACTCTATGATATTCTCCTCAGAACCAAGGCGCTCCCCGCCGGCTTCTTTATCTGTGCCAGCCTCAGGATCTGCTTCCACGGCTTTCCCGCTGTCAGTGCCCTCGTCTTCCTGAAGATCCATGCCGTACACGAACTCCTGCGTCTCCTGGCCATCCGTGTTCTCCATGTCCTGTGTCTCCACACCCGGTGCTATAGTTTCAGGCTCCACAGCATCGTTCTTCTTTTTTCTGAATAAATGCTTATCGCTCAACTATCTCACCATCCTCTATCTCATATACTACATCACCGAGCTCCATAAGCTTCGGATCATGTGTCGTCATGACTATCGTTATTCCTTCCTTGTACACCAGCTCCTGGAACAGCTTCATGACTGCAAGTCCCGAAGCCGTATCAAGGGCTCCTGTAGGCTCATCCGCAAATATTACCTTTGGCTTATGAGCCACCGCTCTGGCTATGGCAACTCTCTGCTGCTCACCACCTGACATCTGATTTGGGAAATGCGTCATTCTGGATGACAGTCCCACCAGATCGAGCACCTCTTTTATACGGGCATCCCTGTTGCCCTCATATTCCGCAAGTCTGAGTCCGAAATCGACGTTCTCATACGCACTCATAATCGGGATCAGGGCAACCGACTGGAATACAAATCCTATATTGTATCTTCTCAGCTTCTCCTTTTCCTTCTCGTTCATCTCGCTGTACACGTGGCCGCCGACTATCACTTCGCCCTCAGTAGGCTCATCCAGCGCGCTCAGGATATTGAGCAGTGTCGTCTTACCCGATCCTGAACGACCTTTGAGTATAGTGAGCTTTCCAGCCGGGACTGTTATATCTATTCCCTTGAGTGCATAGAAATCTTCTCCGCTTCCAAGTCTGAAACAGCGTTTGATTCCATGTGCCTCTATCATAATTTCATCCATAGATTAATCCTCCCCCAGCTTTAATGCCTGTGTTATATTCATCTTCTTCAATATAGTTCTTATGACTACGAAACATACAACAAACATAAATACAACAACCGCTGTGAGCTTTATGATGTCGTAAGGATCCACAGCTATCGATATCGCTATGTTGTGTGATTCCGGCAGATAAACCACGGCAACCAGCTTGACGAAAAGCGCCGTAGCCGCAGCACCGACTCCGTATCCCGCCAGACTGGCAAGTACCGAGCTGAATATCTGCTCATTTATGAGCATCTTGTTGATCTCACGCATGCTCATACCCATAGCTCTGTAGATACCAAACAGAAGTTCTCTCTGTTTGATGGATGTTATCCAGTATATCAGGAATCCCACCGTACAAAGTATGATCGCTATGATAAATGACAGTGAGAACAGACCATTTGTTATGAGCACCAGAGGTGACTCCTGCATCTCTGACACATCCTTATCCACACTCTCATACTGCACTATATTGACATCCTCATCACTGAGTGCCTGAAGTACATCCTTGTAGTCCACACCATCCTTGAGATGCATCCATACCTGGTATGGTGTCTGACTGAATGCACCAACAACATATGCATAGTTGGCAACTACGAGGTATCTCTCCACCTCCTGCATCTCTCCCTCGGAATCCTTCTCATACACATACTGTTGGAATCCCGGGAATGCATCCACTATGGCACATACCGTTCCGCTAGGAGATGCGATCTCCTCCTTCTCCTTGCTTGCAATAGGACTGTATCTCGCATAGTTTATGGAATCTCCAACCTTTATATTGTACTTCTTTGCAAGGTTTGATGAAATGATGACTCCATTCGACACTGTTGCAAGATCATTCAGGTAATTGTACCAGTGCTCCTTGTTGAGTCCGCTCTGCAGTCTGGCCGTCTCACCGAACTCCTTGGTGTTGATACCCATGAGTACGCTGCCCGCCAACTCCTCGCCGCCCGCTTTTATGACGGCATTGTCGTCGTATATGACTCTTGTCACCTTGTCACACAGGCTGTCCTCGAGCTTTGTAAATCTCTCAAAATCCTGCTCTGTGTAATACCAGTGGGTCTTCTTGTCTTTGTCTATGTATGTTCCTCTGGTCCACTGCTCCTGTACCACAAGATCCGTTCCCAGATTGTAATCTATTCGCTGTGTCTTGTTCTTATTTATGGTTCTTGCCATGTTCGAGTTGAACATACCCATGGCTATTGTCATTACAAGGAACACTGATATGAATCCCTGCTTCTTGACCGTACGTGTGATCTGCAGGAATGATGCGTACACAGCCGGTGACCATCTCTTTCTTCCGATCCTGTATATCAGTCTTATCAGGTATTTGATGAGTCTGAGCACCAGAAGTCCCACTGCAAATATAAAGAGTGAGGAGTTCAGGAAGATGACCGGATCAGGTCTTGAACCCGCAAGTATATCGAGTGCTATCGTCGATTTCTGCTTGTTGTAATTGTACAGGAGGTATATTGAAAGTGTCACAAGGATGACGTCCACAAAGAACTTCTCCCAGAATGGCTTGTAATTTACTTTTCCTGTTCTGCTCTTCTGCTCCACTATGGAGTTCTTGGCGTATTTGAACACCGGAAGTGTCACAAATAATATAGCTATAACAGCGGCAGCCAGACTGTATACTATCATCCACGGATCTACTCCATAGAAATGTGTATCCTTAAATCCAAACTGCAGGAACGAATCCGTGCTTGCCGCAAGCTTACACAGAAGATATCCTATAGGGATTCCTATCACTATGGCTATCGCCGACAGTATTGCCGACTGTCCAAGGTATATTCCGAGAACCTGCTTCGTGCTGGTACCACGGCTCTTGAGCATGGCGATCTCTCCATCCTCCATCTCAAGTATCTGACTTGATACCATGTAAATGAATGCCAGAAGCAGAACCAGTATTGGGAGCTCCAGAACCCATATGATTATACCGATGGTTCTTGCATCGCCTTTATAATCTATGAGCACACTGCTGAAATTCTGCTCAAAATATTTATCTGACTTCTCAAATGACTGGAGATAATACAGCGTGTCCATGGCATTCTTGTGTGTTATCTGTGAGTAGTCAAGCATGACGTGATCCACGTAGTATATTGTGAGGAAGCCGTACTTGCCTATCATGTCGTTGAAGTCATCCTTCTTCACATATACCTCGCTGTCGAGATCTGCAAGCTGGTCATACCAGAAGCTGTCTGAGTAATCCTTCTCCTCAAATACACCTACGATCTGATACTTCATAGGATTGCCCTGTGTGTCAACGGCATCGCTGAGTCCGGTATCTATGCTGAATACCTCTCCAACGACAAGGCCGTATTTGTCAAGGTTTCTCTGTGAGATGATACACGGATACACACCATCCTCTGTCTTGGCATCCTCGAGTGACGTTCCATATGTTATGTTCACATGATCCTCTATCTGTGGCATATATGTCATGTTGAAGCTGGTCCTGTGATTCAGGTTGCTCTGGGTGTAACCCGCCTGAAGTGACAGGCTGGTCTGCTTCTGCAGAGCATCTATCTCCATGTAGTAGTTCCACATGTCCTCATATTTGCCGATCCTGCCAAGCACTGCATCGGCATCGGCATAATCGTCTACCGCGCATGAGCCTGATCTGCCGATAGTTGCCGGATACTTGTTCTGCTCTACCATCGCCGCGTCAAACTTGGACGACATGAGCATATCCAGCGCTCCGTTTTTGAACATTGGGTTGCACGATGCAACAGCCACCAGCAATATGATTCCAAGCAGGAGACATGCATTTAACCACTTCTTGTTCAATAATTTATGTGATAAAAATTTAAACATTATATCTCCTCTCTGCTACTCTGCTGTTGTCGCATCTCCGCCAGATGAATCCGATCCGCCATCCGACTGGCTGTCTGCGCCTGACTTTGAATTATCGGAACCATCTGATGAACTCGATGAGCCACCGGTGGATGTTGCTCCTGATTCCTTAGCTATGACATCGCCCTCTGAAAGACCTGACAGTATAACCGTCTTGGTCTTGTCTGCCTCGCCGAGAGTGACATACTGCTTTATAATCTCATCATCCTTGATGAGCCATACATAGTCATACTCATTTGAATTGTTCTTGCTCGTCTCATGATAGATCATGTTGTTAGGTATCATGACTACGTTCTCATAGGACTTTGTCGGGTAGCTGACCTGATATGACTTCGGCTTCTTGTAAAAGCTTGCATCATCAACCTTTATATAATACTTCAGTTCATCACTGCCTGAACACTTGGTTACGTGAACCCCGCCCTCTGAATCAGTACTGATATATGACTTGGAGCTGTCTCCGGTGCTTCCGACACACACTCCGCTTATCTTCTTACCGCTGTTGTTCTTATTTGATATTGAAACCTTCTGGTTTACAGCAAGTTTTCCCTCTGATATGGATATCGCCAGGATCACATTGTCGTTGCTTCCGACTGTGAGTACATTTGCACCTTCCTTGACAGCCACATCAGTCTTCGCGCCAACCGAGAGGACTGTTCCCGCCTGGTCAGCGTAGACAGTTATCTTTCCGCTTCCATCATTGTTCTTGTTGAGCTTTTCTCTCTGTGCGTTTAAGCTCTTGATGGTTGCATTGTGTGTATATATCCTAAGATCCTTGTTGTATGTAACAACATTTCTCTGGCACACGAGCTGCTCCGCCATGTAGAGAGTGTTCTCTGCATCCGTCGGCGTTGCCACCTTACCCTTCTGGTATCTCGTGATCTCATTTGTAAGCTCATTTATCTGATCATCAAAATCCTTGAGATCCGAACTGTAAGTCTGGTTCTCCTCGCTGATCTGGTTATCTATATCCTTGACCGCCGCTGTTCCGCCGCCACTGTCAATGACAAACAGCACATCCCCCTTCTTAACCTTCTGGCCCTTCTTGACGTTGAGTGACGCGAAGCGTCCATCGCATGGTGCAGTGTAGCTGACACTGTTGAGGTCCTCCACCGAGAACGAATCGCTCTTCACCGTTGCTGTCTTCGTATATGAATCGAGTGCCACCGTGTATTCTGTGTAATCACTAGGCATAACCGCATCTGAAGCGTAGTAGACAAGATCGCCTTCCTTGAGTCCGCTGACTACCTCTGTGTAGTTATTGTCGCTGGCACCGGTCTCTATATCCCTGCGCTCCTTCTCACTGGAATCTGTCTTGACATATACAAATTTCTGGTTGTTCTCCTCGTATATGGAATCATTTCCCACTGTGAGTACGTCCTTTGCATCGGATGTACTGAAATACAGTGACACCGTGTTGCCCACGCTGAGGATCTTATCTGCATCCTTCACACCCTTGAGCTTAAATCTTGTGTATGGAAGACTTGACTTGCTCTGTGCCACAGCTATCTCCTGATTGGTGTAGTTGTATGGCACTATGTCATACTGCTTTCCATTTATCACAGTGTACATGTTCTTATACATGCTGTATGTATTCTTCTTGAAGCTCTCACCGGTTATCTCTATATATGGATCACTGTAATCTGAAACCACGACCACGTTCTCACCGCCGCCGACAGTATTCTCACTGCCGCTTATCTTCTTGGCGTATGTTACCGTGCCCGGACGGTCTGCTTTGAGCGTTCCGCTCTGCTTGACCTTGTCCTCATCCTCGTCCTGCTGTGTGAGCTTTTTCTGCTCATACTCATATAAAAGATTATCGTACCTGTTGTTCTCCTCATTTATGGCTTTTTCTGTTCTGGCCTCTGCAGCGCCCTTTGAATCACCGATCTCTTCGCACGCCTTTATCTTCCAGTCCAGCTCAGCCTGATTCTGCTCATATATCTTCTGCTTGATCTCATGTGAATACTTCTTCACATCCTGGGAATCAGCTCCCGAGCTGTCGTCCCCATCCATCGATGTTGAAGAATCATCCACTATTGAGCCTGAATCTGTATCACTGCCATCGTCTCCCGATGCTGTGGATGCATTGCTGTCGGTCTCTGCAAGAACCGTGTCCTTCTTGACCTCATCGCCCACATTCACATACACCTTTGACAGAGTCACAGATGTGTCATAGTAATAACAATAGTCAGTTGGGACTATCGTTCCGGTCTTGATGACCTTTTTGCCTATATCTCCATATGTGACCGGTCTGTATGCCTCGTTTGTACTTACTGGTTCAACGAGCTCAGGAACCTTCTCGCTGTTCTCCTTGCCACAGCCCGCCATTACTCCTGCCATGACAAATGACATTACCAGGCATGCTATTCTGGCGGTCATATTCTTTTTTGTCCGTGTGCTGCCTTTATGCATAATATTCTGTCTCATCAATTTATCACCACCTGCTCTCCGGCCTTCAGTCCTGATTTGATAACTGTATAATCATCCACCGTATCTCCAACGGTAACTTCTACCGCATTCCTGTATCCGTCCTCATTTACAGTGTACACATACTTCTTCTCATCCGAGCCGTCAAACACAGCCTTTTTATTCACATATACAACGTTCTTTACAACCGGCTTATCTATGACCATCTTGAGGGTATCCGCTTCGGTCACTCCGGTCATATCACTGACAGGCTGAAATGTAAGTTTCTGCATCTCCTCTCCGGTGGCAGAGCTTGTATACTTCTCACACTTCGTGAGCTTCAGTGTAAATGTTGCCTCCTGAAAATCAGCATCGTAGGTCTGCCCCTCCTTGAATTCGTATGAATCCGCAGTCTCTGATACATAATCAGACGAACCCGAATCCACCGTTATGAGCGTATCACCCGCTGTGACATATCCATACTGCAGATCTGAGTTGACATAAGTCACTGTTCCGTTCTTGTCTGCAATGACCTGATAGTCCTTCATTCTCTCGTTCTGCTCTTTGATGTATGTATCCGCCAGATCCATATCCTCCTTCGCCGCGGATATGTCACTGGAGTAATCCTGGCTGCTGTCTATGCTCGCCAGCCTGTTGTAATGGTCTATAAGAAGCTGATCCCGCTCCTTCTGATCCGTATACTGATCTATGGTCTTCTGGATATCCTTGGCCTCAAACTGGATCATCACATCGCCTTTGGCCACCTTATCGCCCTCTTTTACCTTGACCTCCTGAACCTTGTAGTCAGACTGCTGTATCGAATAATCATTGCTGCTGTAACCATCAGGCTTGAGCTCCAATGTCAATGAGGACTGGATATCTCCGCTCTTAACCTGATCCGTATTGAATTCCACCTTGCTATACGGCTCTATATTTATTCTGGAACTTCCTGTCTGTCCACCGGTACTGCCTCCGCAGCCAACCAGCGACACGGACATCAGACCGGCAATCGCTGCCGCCAGAACCTTCTTATTGAATATCGCTTTTGACACGCTCTATTCCTCCTGTTTTTATGAATATATTTGATTCTACCCCCTGTCAGCCCATATATCAAGGAAATCTCCCGGGAGTTAATATTAGTTAAAAAAAAAGAGAAAGCTTATGTTTTAAGCTTTCTCTCGAAATAAAAAATGCGGGAGATGGGACTTGAACCCACACGCCGTTTCCAGCACTAGATCCTTAGTCTAGCCTGTCTGCCAATTCCAGCACTCCCGCATATTTATGTGATGTCGACTTCTGTGCTCGTCACCAACGAATAAGATAATACCATCTATCGAATACAAAGTCAACAACTTTTTTCAGATTTTTATCATATTAGTGAGCTTTCTGTCCACATCCTTCATAAGGTACTCCTTGAACGCTGTGTAATACTCATGTGTGAACTGTGTATACAGGAACTTATTCCAAAGATTACTGCAGTATGTACTGTCAAAATCATAATATGAATCAGTATATACCAGACCATTGCTGAACCTGGTCACATCCAGATACGGTTCCTTTCCTGCATAGTTAAGTCTCATAACGAGGTTCTTCTGCTCACTACAGCAAGCAAAAGTCTCAAGAAACATCTTCATCTGATCCTTTGTTATTCTCTCTACGAACATATGTGCCTCCTACTCTGTGTCTTTACTCTCATTGGTCATATCCCCTTAACCTCTATAATTATAGCATACGCCTCCGAATTATAAAACCTTTTCGCGCAACAAAAGAACCGGATGTGTAAGTTTATACCACATCCGGTTCTTTTTACTTATATATAGAAGATTCTATATTATGATAACTGTGCCTTTGCAACCTCAACAAGCTTTGCAAATCCCTCAGCATCGCTGATAGCCATCTCTGAGAGCATCTTTCTGTTGATGTCAACACCTGCCAGCTTAAGACCATGCATAAGCTTGCTGTATGAGATGTCGTTCATTCTTGCTGCTGCGTTGATACGAGCGATCCAGAGCTGTCTGAACTGTCTCTTTCTCTGCTTTCTGCCAGCGTATGAAGATGTAAGTGCTCTCATAACTGACTGCTTTGCTACTCTATACTGCTTGCTTCTTGCTCCTCTGTAGCCCTTTGCAAGCTTTAATACCTTATTGTGCTTCTGCTTTGCGTTCATTCCGCCTTTAACTCTTGCCATTGGTTTTCTTCCTCCTGATCTATTAGATATAAGGTAATATCTTCTTCATTACCTTCTCGTTTGTTGCGTCTGTCATTGTAGCCTTTCTAAGATTTCTCTTTCTCTTAGTGGTCTTCTTTGTTAAGATATGACTCTTATAAGCTTTAGATCTCTTTAAACCGCCGTTAGCTGTTTTCTTGAAACGCTTAGCTGCTGCTCTTTTTGTCTTTAATTTAGCCATTTTACTTACTTCCTCCTTGAATTATATGTCTATAATAATTTAACGCTTTTGTGTTAAAAACATTATCATGCTTCTTCCTTCAAACTTAGCAGGCTTATCGATAACTGCTATCTCTGCAAGCTTCTCAGCAAAGTTGTCAAGAATAACCTTTGACTGCTCTACATGCGCAAGCTCTCTTCCCCTGAATCGCAGTGTAACCTTAACCTTATCGCCATGCTCAAGGAATTTTCTTGCCTGATTGATCTTGGTATTAAGGTCATTCGCATCGATGTTCGGTGAAAGTCTGACTTCCTTGACTTCCATGGTCTTCTGCTTCTTCTTGGCCTCTTTCTCTTTTCTGGCCTGCTCATAACGATACTTACCATAGTCAACTATCTTGCACACCGGTGGCTGTGCCTTAGGTGCTATCTTCACAAGATCAAGTCCTGCATCCTGAGCCATCTTGTATGCATCCCTGGATGACATTATTCCAACAAGCTGACCATCTTCTCCGATGAGTCGTACCTCTCTGTCTCTAATCTGTTCGTTGATCATTAAATCGCTAATGACTCTCTACCTCCACACTTTTAAAATTCAATTCTCTGACATAAGAAAAGTGGATAGAACCATCTATCCACTTTCTTAATACAAAGCATATTCAAACTCAGGAAAACCCTGTAAATCTTCTAAGCTAAATATTAACCCGAGTCATGTCAGACCATGCTGAGGTGAGAGTGGATACTCTGCTTCTATGTTCACTGTTTCACACAGCAATGGTAGAATACCACATCGCCAGCCGTGTGTCAACTGTTATTTTTCTTTTGTCGATATGCCTCTGTGCTGCCTTTATATCACTCATTATCGCCGTGGGATTCAACCGGGATGAACACCCTGTCATTGTCCTCTTCCTTCACCGGCTTCTGACTCTCCTGCGCAAGCTTCACAAAATACATCTGTGAATCAAGCTTTGCCTTGCCCCTGAGATCCTGCTTCGCATATGAGCCGTCAGGCTGCATGATGTGAGCCTTGAGTGTATCATCAAGCTGTATCTTAAGGATATTCTTTATCTTCTTCTTAAGCTCCGGATCCTCTACAGGGAACGTTATCTCAACTCGCTTGTCCAGATTTCTAGGCATCCAGTCCGCACTTCCCATGTATATATCCTCAAATCCGTCATTGTAGAAATAGAATATTCTCGAGTGCTCAAGATAATTTCCAACTATGGATCTTACTGATATATTATCTGAAAGCCCCGGAACTCCTGCCTTGATACAGCATATTCCCCTGACGATGAGTTCGATCTTTACGCCTGCCTTTGAGGCATCGTAGAGCGCATTCATGATCACCGGATCACAGAGACTGTTCATCTTGGCAACTATCCTTGCCTTTTTGCCCTGTCTCGCATTCTCTGCCTCACGGCCTATCAGCATGAGGAATTTGTCCTTCAGCCAGATTGGGGCAACTGCAAGCTTGTTCCACTTCTTCGGCTCTGAATATCCTGACAGCATGTTGAACACCGCCGTCGCGTCCTCTCCTATGGCATCGCTGCAGGTGAGAAGTCCCATGTCAGTGTAAAGCTTTGCGGTCTGATCATTGTAATTTCCTGTTCCCAGATGCACATATCTTCTGATTCCGTCCTCCTCGCGTCTGACAACCAGTGCGATCTTGGAATGTGTCTTAAGACCCACAAGGCCATAGATAACATGACAGCCCGCCTGCTCCAGCTTCTTGGCCCACGCTATATTGTTCTCCTCGTCAAATCTTGCCTTGAGCTCGACGAGAACAGTTACCTGCTTGCCATTTTCGGCAGCCTGTGCAAGTGCCGCGATGATAGGTGAATTGCCGCTGACACGGTAAAGTGTCTGCTTGATTGCCAGGACATCAGGATCATTTGCCGCCTGTTTTATGAACTCAATGACCGGAGTGAACTCATAATATGGATGGAACAGAAGGATGTCTCCCTTCTTTATCCTGTCAAATATATGGCTGTAATCGCCCATTCCAGGTACAGGCTGCGGTTTGTACTTAGGATACTTCAGATGGTCAAAACCATCTATGCCGTTCACCTTCATGAGGAATGTGAGATCCAGAGGTCCGTTGATCTTGTATACGACCTCGTCATCGACTCCGAGATGCTTCTTGAGCTCCTTAAGGAGCTTCTTGTCCATGGCCTCGTCCACCTCAAGTCTTATGACCTCGCCCCACTGTCTCTGCTTGAGCTGCTTCTCGATCTCCTTCAGCAGATCTGCGGTCTCCTCCTCATCTATGGAGAAGTCTGCATTTCTCATGATACGGTATGGATATGCACACACTATGTCGTAGTTCAGGAACAGCTTGTCAAGGTTCTTCTCGATAACCTCCTCCAGAAGAATTATCTCGGTAACGCCCTTCTCCTCAGAAGGAAGTCTCACGATCCTTGGAAGTACAGATGGAACCTGAACGGTCGCTATATCCGTCACGTCCTTTTTCTTATCGTATATGAGTGCACCTATATTCAGTGATTTATTGCGCACCAGCGGGAATGGTCTGGACGAGTCCACCGCCATAGGTGTGAGTACCGGGTATACATCCTTCTCAAAGTATTTGTCCACGTACTTTGCCTGCTTTGGAGTGAGATCCTCATGGTGTCTCACAAGCTTCAATCCGTTCTGGGCAAGCTGAGGGATGAGGGATCTGTTCAGTGTCTGATACTGGTTCTTCATGAACTCTTTGGTGCTGGCATGGAGTGCGTCAAGCTGCTCCCGCGCCGTCATTCCGGCTATATCCTTCTTGGTGTATCCGGCATGCACCATATCCGTGAGTGATGCTATTCTTACCATGAAGAACTCATCCAGATTGGATGCCGTTATACTCAGGAACTTTATTCTCTCAAACAGAGGAATGGTCCTGTCCTTCGCCTCGGACAGACATCTCTTGTCAAATTCAAGCCAACTGAGCTCTCTGTTATAAAATATCGGATTCTTATCTGCCATCCTTTACAACCCCCTTTTCTGTTTTAACACAGGCTTCACTCCAAAGACCTTTCTGAACAGTTCAGTCTTGGTCTTGAACACCCCTGCCTCAAGCGTAATATCATTCAGTGTATCTACCGTCATCGTGAGCACGTAGTCCTTGAAGCTGAACTTCATATCACTTATCTTCTGCCTGTGGCTCTTGTCAAGGACATCCGCAAGTCTCAGTATGGATGCCAGCTTGGCGACCTTCATGTAATCCGCAGTCATCAGCGATACCTGTGCCTTTGTCTGTGAAGGGAGATAATACTCGTTGAACTTCACAATATTTGCAATCTCCTCCCTCTCCTTGTGGGACAGTCCAAGTATCTCCGTGGACATGATTATGTGATAGGACATCATGGTGCCCTCGTTCATATTTACAAATTTGCCACAACTGTGGAGCATGGCTGCGATCTGGAGCTGCAGTCTCTCTCTCCTTCCGAGTCCGTGGACGCTCTTGAAGGAATCAAATATATCCAGTGCGTTCTGCGTCACATTCTGTGTGTGCTTCCTGTTGACCTTATATTTCTTGGCTATGCTGTTTGCCGATGCAATGATATCCTCGTCGAAATTCTTATTCAGCAGAAGAGTTCCGTTCTTATCCATATAATCGGCAACTATTCCGTCACAGAACGTAACATCCGGCGTGATGATATCCTCCGCCCTTGAGTTGTCGAGGAATGACTGGTAAATGATCGCCATCGGAAGCATCAGTGTCGCCCTCTCGTATGGCACACCGTATTTTTCTGAAAGGACCTCCGGGGTGGTCTCAACTACCTTGTGATAAAGCACGCGGAACTGATCTCTTGTGATCTTGTCTGTGATATTCAGCTCCGGTCCGACCTTCTTCAGATTTGCGATTCCGTCTCCTATGGCTATTATGCTCTTGATGTCCTTATCGTTTATAAAGAGGTTCCTGAACTCCTCTATGAAGTTCGATACGAACTCCTCCATGATATTCTCCAGAGCCACCGTGTCTGCGCCGTATTTTGCCAGATAATCCCTTATTCTCACGGCTCCTATAGGAAGGTTCTGTGTCTGGATCAGATTCTGCTTGTCAAATATAGATATCTGAAGACTTCCCGCTCCTATGTCCAGAAGCGCCCTGTTCTTCGTGTCGGCATCCTCAAACTTCGACTTTGCCGCATACGCCTTGTAGTTCATGAATCTCTGCTCCGAGTTGCTGAGCACTGAGACATCGATGCCTGTATGCTGCTTTATCCTCTCAAGGACCATGACTGAATTCTCCGCCTCACGCACAGCGGACGATGCATACGCCTTGTATTCACGCACATCGTATTCCCTCATCTTCCTGCGGAATTTGTTGAGGATCTCACATACCTTCATTATGGAATCCTCGGTTATCCTGCCACTGTTGTAGGTATCACTTCCGAGCTCAACTGTGCTGTTGACGTAATCGATCTCCCTCGCCCCTTTTTTGGGAGTTATCTCATACACCTTCATTGACAGCTCGTTAGAACCTACATCGATAGCTGCAAATACCTTACTTGCCATATCTACCCCACCTTTCATGTTACTTATCAGTATGTTCCAATTATCTTGAAATCCATAGAATCCTTATTTATATGGTCCAGCGCATCTATCGTCGCCGGATCCATGAGACTTCCCTCAAGAGTTATGAAGAATGAATATTCCCATTTTCTTCCCCTGAGAGGCCTCGACTCAATGCTTGTCATATTGAGCCCGTTATGTTTTATATGTCCAAGTATACTGTAAAGGGTTCCACTCTCATGTGGCAGTGCAAAGCATACGGATATATTTCCCGCACTCTTCACATACTCCTTTTTCTTTGACAGTATGATAAATCTCGTTGTGTTGTTCTCATTGTTGACTATATCGTCCTTGAGTATCTCAAGTCCGTATATATCTGCGGCAAGAGCGCTCGCTATGGCAGCCTGGGTAATATCACCTTCATCCCTGACCTTCACCGCACCCACTGCAGTGTTCGCAACCGGGCACTGTGCGTATCCGGCTCTGTTTAGGAATTCACTGCACTGCAGAAGCCCCTGCGGATGGGAATATACAGTCTGTATATCAGAAAGCTTTGAGCCCGGAACTCCCATGAGCATATGTGCCACCTTGACCTCGTCTCCGCCCATGATGGTCAGACCGCTGCTGCCAACCATATCATATATACCACTCACAAATCCGGCAGAGGAATTCTCTATAGGCAGGACTCCGTAATCAGCCTTGCCTCTCTTCACCGTCTCTATGACATCCTCAAATTTTGCAACATTTACATTCTTTATATCCTTGCCAAAATAGTCATGCATAGCCTGATGACTGTAAGCTCCCGGAACACCCTGGTATACAACCACCGTGTCTTTATCGACCTTCAGATGATCCACGGGCACAAACCCGCTCACCACATCAGAGCTTATATGTGCCAGCGCAATATCTCTGCCCTCAACACACGCTCTGTCGATAAGCTCATTCTTTCTGGTGATAAGCTGCTGTATCTGCTCCTCCAGACTGTTTATCTCTTCCAATGTATTCATTCTATCTATCCTTCCACTTGAAGTGTCAAATTTGTCACTGTTTGTCCAGCCCGGCACGAAGCTCGGATATTGTCTTGCCAAGCAGCGGGTGCCTCTTGTATCCCGCTATCGCGGACAACGGTTCAAGTACAAACTCTCTCTTGTGCATCTCCACGTGTGGTATGTGAAGATCCTCACTGTCATACACGACATCATCATAAAGCAGGATATCGATATCCAGAGTTCTCGGTCCCCAGTGGATCAGCCTCTCTCTTCCCGCCGCTTTCTCTATTCCATTCACCAGTCTCAGCAGTTCCTCAGGAGTCCTGAGCGTCTCTATCTCCAGACAGCCGTTCAGGAAATCGTCCTGCTCAACGCCGCCATACGGCTCGGTCTCTATAAAATCTGATACTCTTGTCACCTTGGTGTATTTATCCTTGTTCAGCTCATCTATGGCCATGTCCAGATATGATTCCCTGTCGCCGATATTTGACCCAAGTCCAAGATATGCTGTGTGCTTTTTTCTGCTTATGGACACGGACACTGTATCTACATGTACCATGACCGGAGCCCACGGCTTCTTCACCGTCACATTTACCCCTCTCACATCATCGTAAGTGAGAAGTATCATGTCTGCTATCTCCTCAGCCACAGTCTCTATCAATTTATAATTTCTGTTCTTCATGACCTTCTGTATGCCATCGCACACGCTGCCATAGTTCACAGATTTTCTTATATCATCACTTCTGCCGGCCTCCTGGGTTGACACCTGCATGGATACGTCCACCACGAACTTCTGTCCAAGGACATTCTCCTCCCTGTACACTCCGTGATGTGCAAATACCTCAAGTCCTTTTATATTGATACTGTCCATACCGCACCTCCGCTATATGTTATCTGGCACTCAGCATCGCATGCGTCATCTTGAGTGCTCTGTAGTTACTCTTCACATCGTGTACTCTGAAGAAATCGCAGCCCTTCACAAGCCCAAGCACTGATGTGGCAACTGTTCCCTCCTCGCGCTCGGTCACCGGAAGATCAAGTGTAAGTCCTATCATCGACTTTCTCGACGTTCCGAGGAGTATCGGGAGATCCCATTTGTGGAGCAGCTCCAGATTGTTCATGAGGAGCAGATTCTGATGCAGATCCTTTGCAAATCCTATTCCCGGATCCACCATGATCTTGTCCCTGTCTATGCCTGCTGCCAGAGCCATGTTAACCGACTCATCCAGATCTGATACAACATCAGCCAGATAGTCTGTGTAATCTGTGTTCTCCCTGTTGTGCATAAGACAGCACGCCTTGTCGTACTTCGCTATGACATCCGCCATCTTCTCATCGTACTTCAGTCCCCATATATCGTTTATGAGATCTGCACCTGCATGTATACCCGCCTCAGCCACCGCAGACTTGTATGTGTCGAGTGATACTGCCACGTCGAAATCTCTCTTTATCGCCTCTATGATCGGTGCGGTCCTCTCTATCTCCTCCTCATCCGATATCTTTGTATATCCAGGTCTTGCGGACTCACCGCCAACATCTATTATCACAGCCCCCTCAGCTATCATCTTCTCTGTGGTAAACAGAGCTGTGTCCATGGTGTTATGCTGTCCTCCATCCGAAAATGAATCCGGGGTCACATTCAGTATCCCCATCACATAAGGTTCTTTTCCACTCTTAAATGTCTTGTTTCCTATTATCATCCTTTTATCCTCCAGATATAAAATATCCGCACATGACGTGCGAGCCCTTGGTACTTCCCTTAATATTTTATCCCTGTATTGCGTGCACTCTCCAGCCAGTAACACTGGTCTGATGCCTTGCAGTCAAAACAGTTTCGAGACAGCTTATCCGCATTATACAACACATATGCCAGTCCTTCCCGCTCAGCACCGTCTGTATTGTGTGAGCCTATGGCATCACATATCTGCTCATTCTCCTGCGTGGAAAATCCGCACTGCTCCAGTATCCTGCCCGCATACTCAACACTCAGCTCATGATGCTTCCTGCCGGTGTCATCAGGATCTGCCCGTCCCACATCGTGAAGAAGTGCCGCGGCATATATGATCTCCCTGTCTATCGCATATCCCTGTTCGATATTCATTATATACGCTATCCTGGCAACATCCAGGCAGTGCTCAAGTCCATGCCGGCAGAATATCCTGTCGGTCTCCTTGTTCCGCACAGTCTCCATGAGATGTCTGTATTCATCGTTGTATATGATCCTGTCCACTCTGTCCATCTCTGTCTGCATCAGCTTTCTATATATCCTCCATGTTCCGCACGGTCTATGATCGGCCCAATAAATGACAGCGAGCCAAATACCATCACCACCGGATCCTGCCTGTCATCAGCCAGCGTCATCGCCAGCCTCACAGCATCGTCCACATCTTCCTGCTCATAGACTTCATCTATATATGTCCCTGCCAGCCTTTTCAGCTCATGCCTTGAAAGTGCTCTCGGGCTATCCGGCTCAACTGCTATGAACGCAGAAGCCCCCGGCATCATGATCCTGAGCATCTGCTCATAGTCTTTGTCCTTGAACACCCCACATATATATATGAGGTCTCTTCCGGCAAAATACTCATCTATGTTCTGTCTAAGTGCTCTCCAGCCTCCCGGATTGTGTGCGCCATCCACATACAAGAGAGGTTTGTCCATAAGCTTCTGGAATCTTCCCTTCCAGAACGTCGCTTTAAGTCCTCTCCTTATGTCATCCTCAGTCAGCTCATATCCAAGCCTCATGAGAACATGTGCGGTCGCAGCCGCTGTGGCACTGTTATATATCTGATATATGCCCGGAACCTGAAGTTCGTATCTCTGTCCGTCATATATATATTCACTTCCACCTACTGACTCTCTGCATATCTCTATATCCTTCTCCCTGATAAGTACCGCCAAGTCCGATATATTATTCTGCTCACATGCCATATCCCACATATCCTCAAGCTCTGAGGCAAGCGGGTACGCCACACATGGGCAGTCCTTTTTCAATATTCCAAGCTTCTGTCTGTATATATCCCTCAGGGTATTCCCGAGGAAATGCATGTGATCCATGCTTATACTTGCTATTATCGTACAGACCGGGTGGCTGCACACATTTGTGGCATCCTCCAGGCCTCCCATTCCGGTCTCAAGCAACAGGAAATCGACCTTTTTGTCGCAGAAATAACAGAACGCCACCGCTGTCTCCGTCTCAAACGATGTGGGTCTTCCCCAGCCGTCCGACACCATGTCATCCGCTGCATCTTTCACCGTCTCAAGATATACGGCAAAATCCTCCTCAGACATATATTCCTTATCTATCTGAAATCTCTCAAGATATGTAAATATCGTCGGAGATATATATCTTCCCACACTGTATCCTGCACTCTCAAGTATCTCGTCCAGAAATGCGCATATCGAACCTTTGCCATTTGTTCCTGCTATATGTATAACCGGGACTGCGTCCTGCGGATCGCCCAGCCTTCTCAGCAGCTCCTTTATACTGTCAAGCCCCAGAACGCTTCCCATGGTGTCCGTATATTCTATATAACTTCTTGCCTCTTCATAAGTCATGGCATATGTCCATCCCTTCTCATCTGTGCCTGATAAGTGGTGCATTCTCATCTATAGGCAGCAGCTCATACCCATCATCCCGGAGTCTTTCAATGAGCATCGGCAGTGATTCCACCGTGGTGTGCCTCGACTCAAGATCATGCATCAATATGACCACATCGTCGTGCTGCAGTGCATCATTCATGATATTGTCGACAAGCTGCTCCGGCGTGTAGCTGCCACACACGGCATCATTGTTCAGCGCATTCCAATCATAATATATAAGCCCCTCGGCATTCACATAGTCTATCAGGGTGTTCATATCCACTCTGGATACCGTATTTGAACTGCCGCCCGGGAATCTGTAATATACACAATTTACACCTGTTACATCATACAATAAATTTCGCAATTCCTCAATATCTTCGGAGAAATCAGCAAGGCTTCCATATATTTTATCGTAATCATGGGTGTACGAATGAAGCCCCAGTGTATGTCCCCTATCCACTATATCCCGGTAGGCATCATAATAGCTCTTGTCGCGCCCCACGACAAAAAATGTTGCCTTCACATCGTATTTATCAAGGATATCCAGTATCTCCACTGTGTTCCCGGATGGCCCATCGTCAAATGTGAGATACGCCCTCTTCGTTATCTCCGGCTCCGCATCAGACTCCGTTTCGTCCTTCTCCGGCTGCATCTCCCCGGTATCATTTGCCCCATCCACCTCCGATGGTGTGCTCTCATCCGCCCCCAGGACATTTGCCTGCTGCCTGACCGGCCCTCCGGCAGTATAAAAGCCCCACCTCGACTGGCTGATTATGTAATAACAACAGAAAATTATGGCAAGAAATATGGCAACCGCCAGCATAATATACTGCCATCTGTCAGTCACCTCCTGCACATTGTCAATTTTTTTCAAATGATCCTCGCCGCCTATAGCATTTTTTCTATTATATTATTTTATATTTTTAATTATGTGTCTATTTTTTATGCCATGAATATTTCTCAGATATACGGAGAATATAAATAGCAAATATTAAAAAAAGGAGAACATGTACAATGAAAAAATACTTTTTACTTGTGACGTGTATGACACTCACCATGATCCTCTTCTGTGGTTGTGGCAATTCAAACGGTGCTTCAAGCACTGGCTCATCTTCAGCAGCCAGCACCCAGACAACATCTGAGGCTCAGAATGGTAACAGCTCTGAGGAAAACAGCACCGACTCATCTGACAAAGGCGTTGTAGGCGGAGCAGCCGACGCTGTAAAGGATGTCGCTGACGGCGTGGCCGACGGTGTAAAGGATGTTGCTGACGGCGTGGGAAACACCGTGTCAGGCATCTTCGGTTCATTTGATGATGCCCAGGACTGGTTCATGGATCAGCTTCCCGCAGGTGACGGAAGATTCGAGGTTGCCAACAGTGACAAGGATCTCACAGAATTTTCCGGTGGAAAAACAGGCTACCACATCGAGCTCCACGACAACAATAAAGAGGGCGACACCAAGGTCGGTGATTTCTATATCGACTCCAGCGATGGCAAGGTGTACAGATCCGATGAGCACGGGAAGACATTTGCAGAGTATGATTTCTCTGATTATAAATAGATGAAATATCCCGCATGAAAAAACAAGCGGCACGGAGGTATCTAAAAACCTCCATGCCGCTTTATTCTATGTTCTTATTCTGCCACATCCGCTGCATCATCAGCTTCAGTAACAGTCACTTGTTCGTCTTCACCCTTCTTGTCTGAGCTCAGCATCTCTCCTGTGAGCGGATTGATCTTGACTCCCATCTCCGACGCAATGAGATTGTACATGTCAAACTCTCTGTCTCTGGCAGCCTTCTTTCTGGCCTTTACGCCCCTGGATCTGACCAGCTCCACTATTCCGAATCCGATCATCAGTATGCCGAAGAATATGAAGCCCGCCATATTTTTTGAAAAAAATGCATGAGCCACACTTATTGCGCCTATTCCGATCATCACGATACCCATAACGAAATTGAACATATATGCTTTACCGCCTTTCACCAATCATCTGTTTACAAACGCATCTATGCCCGCCTTCTCGAGCATTCTGTCGTATTGCTCATACATATACTGGACACTGTTCTCAAGAAGATGATAGTGCATTATGTATGGAACAAGCAGCACCATGAATGCAAGTGCAAGTATCAGCAGCGATATATTGTCCGTCACGACAAATGTTATACATGTTGCAACCGTCAATACGGCAAACAATACCAGCACTATGAGGTGGATAAGTCTCTCATGCATGAAAAATCCTACCTGCGTGAGATGTCTCTCTGCCTCCCGTGCAAAGTCCACATCATTCCTCTTTAAAAGCTCATCAATATATGCTATATACCGGCGTATCCTCTTTGCCATCTGCCGCATCTTCCTTTCCTGATCCCTGCCGAACCGTCAGGCTAGTTCATCACCTTGTTCATAAAGTGCTCCCACTGTGCGATCACCTTATCATAGTAAAAACTCAGAACATAGGATTCCTCATCCACATCTATTATCATCTGATAGCATTTTCTGTCAGCATTCTCCGAAGACTTGAGCATCTCCTTTGGCTGACCCGAATAAAATACAACCTTGCCCTCAAAGCTCTTCAGCACATCCTCATAGTCCGCCCTGTCCACAGGCTTATCCGGTACTGACTCCTGGAGGACATCGTTCGCATCGTAATACTTATGACCCTCGAGCAGAAGTGCCTCGATCTCAGGCTCAGTGAATCTGACTTGCATATCACTGGCATATCTGTCAGTATAGAGCTCATTTGCAGAGTTGTCCTCTCTGACTACCGCGCCGTCAAATTCAAATTCCAGGATTCCCTGCTTCTCCGAATATATGCATCTGATCAGAGTCGCATCCCTGAAAGAGAGCGTCTCGATCTCATCTACACTCTTGTACTTCATATCTGTATCTCCAACTAGTCCATTGCCTTCTTGATGGCCGCAAGAAGCTCATCGTATGTCTCAAATGCCTCAAGATCAGGATTGTCCGCCTTGATCTGATCTGTGCTCTTGAACAGGAAGCCTGCCTTGCTCGCATAGATCATTCCCAGATCGTTGTGGCTATCACCGCTTGCTATAGTGTCGTAGCCGATTGACTGCAGAGCCTTGACTGTTGTGAGCTTCGACTGTGGGCATCTCATCTTGAAGCCTGTGATCTCACCGTCATCTGCAACGATCAGCTCATTACAGAATATTGTAGGGTAACCGAGCTTCTTCATGAGAGGGCCTGCAAACTGTGAAAATGTATCGCTTATGATTATCACCTGTCCTATGGATCTCAGCTCATCCAGAAACTCCTTTGCTCCAGGGATAGGATCTATCTTTGCTATAGTCTCCTGTATCTCCTTGAGTCCAAGTCCGTGCTCCTTAAGTATACCAAGTCTCCAGTTCATGAGCTTATCGTAGTCAGGCTCATCCCTTGTTGTTCTCTTAAGCTCAGGTATTCCGCTTGCCTCCGCAAATGCGATCCAAATCTCAGGCACCAGTACTCCCTCTAAATCAAGACATGTTATATACATATT